>Ga0307513_10001118_pt1 | contig 38874 bp, 28 predicted proteins | sample 15_EM_MG_FD_202174 | JGI IMG/M metagenome (GOLD analysis project Ga0307513, IMG submission 202174) | Populus trichocarpa ectomycorrhiza microbial communities from riparian zone in the Pacific Northwest, United States - 15_EM | ecosystem: Host-associated > Plants > Roots > Unclassified | place...
CAAGGCCGTCGATCTGCCCGCGCCGGACGGCGGCAACATCGACATCGACGCGCTGCGGGCGCGATTCGGCACCGAGGACGTCGCCTGCGTCGTGCTGACCGTCACCAACAACGGCGGCGGCGGACGGCCCGTCTCCATGCGGAACATCCGGAACGCCCGGGCCGTCTGCGACGAGTTCGGCGTCCCGCTCATCCTGGACGCCGCCCGGTTCGCCGAGAACGCGTACCTCATCACGGAACTGGACCCGCGGTACGCGAACTCGTCGCCGCGGGCGGTCGCCGAGGAGATGTTCCAGCTCGCCGATATCTGCTGGGCCAGCCTGAAAAAGGACGGCATCGCCAATATCGGCGGCATGATCGTCATGAACGACCCGGAGCTGGCCGCGCGGTGCCGGATGGAGCTGATCGCGTACGAAGGCTTCCCCACCTACGGCGGGCTCGCGGGGCGGGATCTCGAGGCGCTGGCCCAAGGACTATTGGAGGTCACCGACCCGGCGTACCTGCGCTACCGGGCGGAGACCGCGCGATGGTTCGGCGACGAACTCGGCAAGGCGGGACTCAGCGTCCTGCAACCGACCGGCTGCCACGCGGTCTATGTGGACGCAAGTGCGCTGTTTCCGCATATCCCGGCGCACAAGTTGCCCGCCAACGCGTTGCTCTGCGAGCTGTATCTCGAGGCCGGCATCCGGGCCAGCGAACTCGGCACGCTCGCCTTCGGTCGGGTCGACCCGGCCGGCGGGCCGGATATCCCGGCGCCGCGCGAGCTCGTGCGGCTCTGCCTGCCGCGCCGGGTCTACACCCGGAGCCATCTGGAGTACGTCGTGGAGGCCGCGGCGCGGATCGCCAAGCGGGCACACACCATTACCGGATATCGCATCGTCGACCAGGCCAGGGCACTGCGGCATTTCACCGCCCGCCTCGAACCCGACGTGTGACCGGATACGTCGTCCGTACCGGCGGCCAAGATCGCCGAGAAGGTGGACCCTCCTGCCCGTGCAGGCATTTCCCGTACCCGTTCAGGCATCGATGAAGCCCCATGGCCCTTTGCTGTTGTCCGTCGGATGACGGAAGACGATACTGCGTCGACTGTCGGCACCACCCGTTCTCGCACCGGTGCCGCAGCGACCTGAACACGTCATTTCGAAGGGAACATCCATGACCACGACCGCTACGGTCGGGCAGAAGCCGATGATCGTTACCGCCCTGCTGTGCTTCTTCCTCGGCGTGATCGGCGTACACCGCTTCTATGTCGGCAAGGTCGGCACCGGGATCCTGATGATCGTCACGTTCGGCGGCTTTTTCGGCATCTGGCCGCTGATCGACTTCATCATGATCCTGATCGGCAAGTTCACCGACAAGCAGGGCCGGCCGCTGGCCCGCTGAACCGGGCCTCTTCGGCCCGCCTTGAACTGGGCGGCCACCCGTACGGGTGGCCGCCCAGCTCCGTGTTCGAGGTGGCAGGATCGGTGGCGGAAAGGAGACCGAGATGTCGGAGCAATTCGCCGGCCGGCACCCGACCAGCCACGAGCGGATGACGGGACAGCCCTGGGACGCGTCGTACCATGACGGCCCCGCGCCCTGGGATATCGGCCGGCCGCAGCCGGCGATAGTGCGGTTGGCGGCCGCGGGCGGATTCACCGGAGCGGTGCTCGATGCCGGCTGCGGGACCGGCGAGAACGCCCTGCACGTCGGCTCGCTGGGATTGCCGGTGCTGGGTGTCGACGTGGCCGAGACGGCGCTGGCGATCGCCCGGGCGAAGGCCGAGGAACGGGGGATCGAGGCCGAGTTCGCGACGGCCGACGCGTTCCAATTGCAGCGGCTGGGACGCAGGTTTGCGACGGTGCTGGATTGCGGACTGTTCCACACCTTCGACGGCGACGAGCGACCGGGATACGTGGCGAGTCTGGCGTCGGTGACCGAGCACGACGGCACCCTGTACGTATTGTGCTTCAGCGACGACGGTCCCGATGCCGGCCCGCACCCGGTCAGCCGGGAAGAGCTGCGCACGGCGTTCAGCGGCAACGAATGGAATGTCGTCGAGATCGCACCGGACCGGGTGCTGACCAGATTCCACGGCGACGACGGCGCACCGGCCTGGTTCGCGACGATCAGCCGGAGCTAGCCGCGGCCGGGACATCTGACCCTGGTGACGCCCGATTCCTCCGGAGAGACTCCTCGGCACGGCGCTCAGCTTCCGCGGCGCTGGCACGAGCCAATCTCAACGAGGAGCCGAACCGATGACCGCAAGCCGCCGGGTCCCCGGAAAGTCCCTGATGTTCGCGCTGGCCGCGGCGGTGCTTCTCGTCGGCGCGGCCATTGTGGCCCCGCACGCCGATGCCGCCGACGACGGCAGAGACGTCGACTGGCAGATCGAGAACGGCGCCGGCGCGTACAACACGATGGTCAACGATGTGCGGCAGCGGGCGACCGGCGGGCGGGTGGCCCGCGAAGGCACCCTGCAGACCAACCCGAATGCCACCGGCGACTTCACCGTCAACGTCGGCCTACGGCCGGGCGCCGCCGGCGACATCCAAGTTCCCCGCTTCCGGCTCATCGTGCGGGAAAGCGACCTGTTCGTCCTCGGTTTCGTCAACGGCGACCCGGACGACGCGGAACGGGTCTTCTTCTTCCGCGGTGACGACACCGGCTACCGCAGCTCGTCCGAGAACGGAGAGCTCGTCACCATCCCGTTCACCGGAAACTACACCGATCTGGAACGCAACGGCCGGGACCGGGTCGGCACCACCCTCAACGGCTCCGCGTGGGAGAACGCCGTGCGGACCCTGGAGAACGCCACCGATGCGTCGAACTCGCGGGACCTGGCCGAGGCGCTCACGATGTTCATCATGGCGGTCGCCGAAGGAGCCCGGTTCGACACGATCCAGAACGCCTTCGCGCCGTCCTTCAACTCCAACAACGGCGGCACGCACACGGTGACCCAGGTCGAGGCCGAACTGATGAACAACTGGTCCAACGCCTCGCAGCAGCTCTTCGACAACCTCAACAACAACACGCCGATCAACTTCCAGATCAACGACCCCGCCACGCCGGGAATCGACATCGAGGCGACCACGGTGTCGGCGTTGACGATCATCCTCGGCATCGCGCTGGTCATCATCTCCCTGTAAGGATCAATGCCCGGCGTACGGACTGGCCCACGACGACTGGTCGACCTCGTCCAGCCGGTGCGACTGCTCCGGGGTGAGCTTGAGATCGACTCCGTCGAACGCGCTGTCGAGCTGGTCGAGCTTGCTGCCGCCGAGCATCGGCCGGATGCCCCGGCTCAACAGCCAGGCCAGCACGACCTGGCCACGGGCGGCGCCGGTCTCGGCGGCCACGGCGTCGAGCCGCGCCAACCGGGCCGTGTTGCCCGGGTGGTCGTACACCTCGGGGATCTGCTTTTCCGGGTTGTCGTAGGCGCCGGACAGCAGCGGGGTGTACGCCCACAAGTCCATCCCGTGCTCGGTCGCGTAGTCGGCCTGCTCGTCACTGAGCATGCCGAACCGGTGCGCGACACCCGGCGGTAGCGTGCCGGGCCGCGGGCGCAGATAGCTGGCGCTGAGCTGGAGCGCGTCGAACGGCGGCACGCCGATCGCCCGAGCGTGCGCGCGGCCCCGCTCGACCAGCCAGGCCGGATGGTTGGAGACGCCGAACCGGTCGGCGGCCAGCCCGGCGAGCGCGCCGACGGTCTCCTCAATGGACACCGACCGGTCCTCCTGGTGCAGCCACAGCAGGTCGACCCGGTCGATGCCGAGCCGGTCGAGACTGCCCGCGAACGCCGCCCGCACCGCGCCGGCGGACAGGCCTTCCCGGCGCTGCGGCCAGGAGCCCGGCTCGACCGGCTCGGCGCCCAGCTTGGTGGCGATCAGCACCCGGTCACGGACGCCGGGGCGGGCGGCGAGCCAGCGACCGAGCAGACGTTCACTGTCGCCACCGAGACCGGTGTGGCTCGCCCAGAACGAGTAACAGTCGGCGGTGTCGATCCACACGCCGCCCCGCTCCACGAACCGGTCGAGCAGAGCGAACGAGGTGGTCTCGTCGATCCGCGTGCCGAACATCATTGCCCCGAGCACCAGCGGGGACTGAGTCGCTTGCGTCATGCCGCCGACCCTGCCACCTGGAGTGCGCTCCAGGTCAAGCAGCCGATCCGTACGCCTGATCCGGTAATCCGGGTGTCCGCACCGCGCGCTTCGCCCATACTACGGGCCATGCCGATGGCCGCCGTTTCCCCTGGCATCTCCCTGGCCTACGAGACGTTCGGCAAGCCCGCCGATCCCGCCGTGCTGCTGACGATGGGCTTCGGCGCCCAGATGATCGCCTGGCACGACGAGTTCTGCCGCCTGCTCGCCGACCGGGGCCGGTACGTCGTGCGCTACGACAATCGTGACTGCGGACTGTCGACCAAATTCGACGAGCACCCGATCGACATGAGCCGTTTCCTCGCGGCGGTCACCACGGGAGACATCGAGACTGTACGGCGGCTGGCACCGTACTCGCTGCTCGATATGGCCGGCGACGCGATGGGGCTGCTGACGGTCCTGGGGATCGAGCGAGCCCATGTCGTGGGATCCTCGATGGGCGGGATGATCGCCCAAACGTCGGCGATCGCGTTCCCGTCGCGGGTGTCGACCCTGACGTCGATGATGTCCGCCACGGGCGAGCCGCAATACGGGCAGTCCACGCCGGAGGCGCAGCAAGTCCTGTTCGCGCCGAGGCCATCGGATCGACCGGGCTATATCGCCGCCGCCGAGCGTGAGCTCGTCTGGTCCTCGCGCCGCTACGCGGATGCGAACGCGATCCGCACGCTCGCCGCGCGAAGCTACGATCGCGCCGTTTATCCGGCCGGCATCACTCGCCAGCTCGCCGCCATGATCCTAAGTGGATCCCGGGCCGACGCCCTGCGGTCCCTTCGGGTTCCGGCCCTGGTCATCCACGGCGAGGACGATACGCTCATCCAGCCCAGCGGCGGCCGGCGCACCGCCGAGCTCGTCCCCGGCGCGCGGTTGTTGATGGTGCCGGACATGGGGCACGACAGGCCCGAACCGCTCTGGGGGAGTGCTGCTCGACGCGATCGAAGAGCACACGCGATAGCCCCGACGATCGCGCCCGGCCGGTTGAGCCCGCGTGTGGAGGTTTACGACACCTGGCACAGTATTACTCAGAGTCAATTTTGATGTTGCCGGGGACTTCCCGGCCTGCCGGAGTTTGCTGAGCTGGCGCCGGGTGTTTTCGGAGGCGGCGGAGTCTCGAGGTATCGCACACTGTGCGTGAGAATTTGAACTATTTCCGGCCCGCCCAACTCCCGTCGCCGGCGGTCGCCTTGCGACCGGGTAGACCCTGCACTACGGTGGTGGACATCGCCAATGATTCATAGAGAGGCGCCACTTTCGGCGCCGAGGTAACTGGCGGATTGTCGGTTCATTGCAAACGGGGGTTCCAGATGCAACCGATGTTCGGCCGCGCTTCCGCGTGGCCACATGCGATCGGATCTGCGCGCCTTGACCGGAGTGCGCTCGTGGGATACGTCTTCCTGTCGGCCATGATCTGACAAGGAAATCCATCTGTCGGCCGTGAGCGGTTAGCTCACCGGCTGCGTCTTGCCCTGGCCGGCGCAATTCTCCGCTATCGGCGCGGCTTCGACCGTGCCGGCGGATCTGTGCCCAATTCCGTCGAGAGGTGTCCGGTTGACCATGCAGAAAGAATCGATTGCGACGCAAAGAAAATCAAGCTTCTATCTTGAGTCCGCGTCGCACACCGACTACCTTCGCGAGCTGTCTTCCGTCTATCCCGCCCTTGCGGCGATTCTGGATTTCCGCCGGACCGGCGCCGACGCCGCGCTGGAAGCGTTGGCCGGAGTGGTCACGGAGTTCGACTCCGACGACAACGGCCGCGGCGACTCCTATCGGCGGGCTCAGCAGGACGCTGCCGTTCGATTGACCGGTATCAAGCGGTTGATCCGCCTTGTCGCGCCCGAGGCGTCGCGAGACCATGCCACGATATTGGACATTCTGGGCGGTGATGGGACGCTCGCTCGAGCCGTCGCCGGGTCCGGTTCCACCGGTCTGGCGAGCAAGTTGACCTTGTTCACGAGCGACATCTCCGCCGAGATGATCGAGCAGGCGCTGGCGTACGGACTTCCGGCGATCCGCCAGGCGGCGACTTTCCTTTTCCTCAAGGATGAGAGCGTGGACGGTGCCCTGCTGGCCTACGGCACTCACCATATTGCGCCCGCCGACCGGCTGCGGGCGGTGACCGAAGCGGTCCGCGTTGTCCGCCCGGGTGGAAATATCGTCCTGCACGACTTCGCCGAGAGCAGCCCCATGGCACGCTTCTTCGCCGAGGTGGTGCACCGCTTTTCGGTGGCCGGCCACGATTATCCGCACTTCTGCCGGGATGCTCTGGTCGACCTGTTCGACGATGCCGGGACGCCGGCCGGCATTCTGGATGTCTATGACCCCCTGATCGTGGCCGCAGATTCGCCGGAGATCGTCCGGCGGCTCATGTGCGACTACCTGGCGGATATGTACGGCGTGCGAAAGTTCTTCGACGGTCAACCGGATGAGGCGACCGCCTGGGAGTATATCTGCGACATCTTCGACCACGCGGAATACCTGGCCTCTGTTTCTCCTGCGCCGAGCCATCGAGTCCGCCCCGAAATCTATCGTTCGGCGGATCAATACGTCGCTGAGATTCCGCGATACGCCCTCGTCGCCGTTGCCGAGAAGAAGGTTTGACCCGGTGGATTCCGTGAATGTGCTTGATCTCCTGCATCGTCCCGGCCCGGCGATCACCGACTCCGCGGCCATCGTGAGTGCCGACGGGGAGATCTCCTACGCCCAGATGTGGCGACAGGTGGCCGCCACGGCGGAGCTGCTGAAGGATGCCGGGGTGGCACCCGGCGAGCACGTCGGGCTCCATTTTCCCCGGTCCGCCGACTACGTCGTCTCGCTGCTCGCCGTCCTCGGGGTCGGTGCGGTGGCGGTGCCGGTCGACCCCGAGTTCCCGGTCGAGCGCACCGTGCAGATCCTGTCGGCGAGCCGCCCGGCCGTGCTGCTGCACAGCGGTCAACGCCCTGCCGAGCTGCGCGACACCGGCCGGTGGATCGACGTCTCCAGCCTCGGTGTGCCCGTCGATGGCGACGATCAGATGCGTGTTACGCAGGACCGGTGGCACCTCGGCATGCCGGGCACGGCGCCGGCAGTCGTGCTGTTCACCTCCGGCTCGACCGGCCTGCCCAAGGGGGTGGTGCTGCATCACGCCGGTCTGCTGAATCGCCTGCGCTGGGGCCACGAACAATACGGCCTCGAAGAGACCGACCGGGTCCTGCACAAGGCGTCGATGGCGTTCGACGCGTCGTTGCACGAGATCCTCTCGCCGCTGATCGCGGGCGGCACCCTGGTCATCGCGCCTCCCGGGCTTCAGTTCGACAGCCTCGGGCTGGTCCGGCTGATCCAGGATGCCGAGATCACCACCGCGCACTTCGTGCCGTCCATGTTGCGCTTCGTCCTGGACGAACCGGAGCTGGCCGGCTGCACCGCGCTGCGGCGAGTGTTCTGCGGCGGCGAAGCGCTGGACATGAAGCTGGTTCGGCGCTTCCAGGACGCGCTGCCGAGCGCGCTGTTCAACCAGTACGGCCCGACCGAGACCTCGGTCAGCGTGACGTTCTGGGACTGCCGCGAACCGTTCGACGGCGACATAGCGCCGATCGGGCGCCCGATCGCCAACGCGAAATGCTACGTGCTCGGCGAGGACGGCGGAGTGGTCCGGAGCGGGGAAACGGGCGAGCTGTGGATCGGGGGAGTGCCGGTCGGCGTCGGCTATCTGCACGCCGTTGAGCAGACCGCGCAACGCTTCCGGCCGGATCCGTTCGCTGCCGGCGCCCGCATGTACCGCACCGGTGATCTGGTCCGGCAGGCCGAAGCCGGCTTCCTGGAATTCCGGGGGCGCATCGATGACCAGGTGAAGGTGCGTGGCATCCGCGTCGAGCCCGAGGAGGTGAGCGCCGTGCTGCGCCGGCATCCCATGGTGCACGACGCAGCCGTCGTGGCGGCGGACGGGCCCGACGGGACGCGTCTGGTGGGCTATGTCTCGGCTCGCCGGGCGCATGCGCCGGTGCTCGACGGGTTGCGGCGTTTCACGCTGCCGAACGGAATGGCGGTGGCCGCCCCCTCGAGCGACGAGGCGGCCTTCCTGTTCCGGCAGATCTTCGAAGAGGACGAGTACGCCCGGTTCGGCGTGCGGGTCCCGGACGACGGCGTCGTGCTCGACGTGGGCGCCAACATCGGCCTCTTCTCGCTGTGGGCACACCAGCAGGCCGCCCGGGTCCGGGTGATCGCGGTCGAGCCCAACCCCGACGCACTCCCGTATCTGCGCTGCAACCTCGAGGTGCACGGCGTGCACGCGGAAGTGGTGGACAAGGCTGTCACGGATCGGATCGGCTCCGCCGAGCTGACGTCGTTCCCGGAGCTCACCTACCTGTCCGGCCTCGGCGCGGACCGGAGCGAGGCCGCGGCCGAACTGGTGCGGTCGCACTACCGGCACGCGCCCGCGGCCGGCTCGGTCACCGCGGCGGAAGCCGAGTCGCTGCTGGACGAGGCGAGCCGGCGGCTGACCGCCAACCGGCACCGGGTGCACACCACAGACCTGTCCAGCCTGCTCGAGACGTACGCGATCGATCGCGTCGATCTGCTCAAGATCAACACCGAGGGAGCGGAGCTCGAGGTGCTGCGCGGCGTTCGGGCCGAGCACTGGTGCCGGATCCGCCAGGTGTGCCTCGAGGTCGAGCGCGCGAGCACCGTGGGTGCCGAGATCAGAAAGGTCCTCGAGTCGAACGGCTTCCTGCTGCACGAGGTGAGCGACTGGAGCGTGGGCGCCGACGCCGACGTGGCGTACGTCTACGCCTTCCGCCCGCGGACCACCGAGGTCGTCGCCACCCGGGGGACCGGCCTCGCCGGCCCGGTGCTGACCGCCCGGCACCTGCACGACTTCCTCTCCGAACGGCTTCCCCCGGCGATGCGGCCTGATCAGCTGATCTTCATGGCCGACCTGCCCCGGCTGCCGAACGGCAAGGTCGCCCGGCTCGACCTGCCTGCCGCGCCGGTGCGGACGGCTGAGGCCGAGGACGCCCCCGGTGCGGGCCTCGAGGATCGACTGCGGGAGATCTGGCGCCACGCCCTCTCCGTCGATGTCGTCCGCGACGACGACAACTTCGTCGCCCTCGGCGGGCACTCACTCATCGCGTTGCGGGTGACCGTCCAGGCACGGGCGATCAGTGGTTGCGAGGTGTCGCCGAGCAGTTGTCTGCGATCCGCGAGTTTCCTGGACCGTGCCCTCGGCTTCGTGATCCGCCGACATCCGGTGCTCAGCGCCCGCTACGACGTCGATGTGGCGCTGCCCGTGGCCGTGCCGGATCCGCCCCGAATCTTGCGGACGGTCGGGACACCGGCCGGCGTCGACACGATCGCGGAGCTGGCCGCGGAGCTGTGGCAGCAGCCGTTCGACCTGCCGACCGAGCTGCCCGTGCGGGCGTCGCTGTGGTCCGGCGCGACCGGGGAACACTTTCTCGGCCTCTGCGTACACCACGTCGCCGGGGACAGCTGGTCGCTGGCGCTGCTGCTGCGGGAGCTCGGAAACGCCTACGGCGCCCTGCGTCGTGGCGTGGAGCCCGACGCGCCACCCGCCGAGGACTTCTTCGCGTACGCCGCCCGGGAACAGTCCAGCGCCCCGGACCTGTCGTGGTGGAGCAGAAAACTGTCCGGGCGGTGTCCGCAGCCGTATCCGCGCGAAGCCGAACCGGACACCGCCGAGCCCGCCGCGCTCAGCAGTCTGGACCTCGGCCTGGATGCCGCCGCCACCCGCGGGATCAGAAAGCTCGCCCGTACCGCGCGGGTCTCGCCCACGGTCGTGCTTTTCACCGCGGTGAGCCTGACCGTGGCGACGCCCGCGGCGGGTGGTCAGGCGTCGCTGCTGGGTCTGCCCGTCGTGCTGCGCGACGACGCCGGCCTGCAGAACACGCTCGGGCCGCTGCTGAACACGGTGCCGGTCGCTACCTCGTGGACCGGCGGCGTCGACACCCTCGGACTGGTCCGGCTGCACGCCGACGCCGTCGACTCCGCCGTCGCGCACAAGGACGTACCGCTGTCCTGGATCCTGCGTGCCGCCGCGGTCCCGCGCCTGCCCGGAACCGCCGGGTTGTTCCTGCACGTCGTCAACGTCGACACCGAACGGCCCCGGCTGGTGCTGGCCGGCGCGCACAGCACTTCGATCCGGGTTCCCCTGCGCTGGGCGCAGGTGCCGGCGTGCTGGGAGTTCGGCTGGTCGACCGTGGGCAACGTGGCCGGCGCGCTGAACGTCTCCGCGGACGCCTTCACCACCGATCAGGCCCGTGGGCTGGTGACCGGATTCCGGTCCGCCCTGGCCGGGCTCCTCGCGAACCAGTGACGCCTTCCGGAGGAAACCTCATGTCGTCTCGAGAGCAAGGTGCCGTGCCGGCCGCCGGCCGGGTGACCGGCGGCGAACCGCGGACCCCGTTGGAGGAGATCCTTTGCGGGCTGTTCGCCGAGGCCCTCAAGCTGCCCGGCGTCGGCGTGCACGACGGCTTCTTCGACAAGGGCGGTGACTCGCTCGCCGCGATGCGGCTCATCCGCTCGATCCAGCGGACCATCGGGGCCACGCTGAACATTCGCGTGCTCTTCCGGGTCCTGACGCCCGCGGGCGTTGCCGGCGCGTTGTCGGCGGGCCAGGCCGCTCCCGAGCGGCTGGAGCTGGGCGTGGTGGAACGCGGCGCACGAGCGCCGCTGTCGTTCGCGCAGCAACGCCTGTGGTTCGTCGAGCAGTTGGAAGGCCCGGGGCCGACCTACAATCTTCCGGTCGCGGTGCGGCTGTCCGGTCCGGTGGACGCCGACGTTCTGCGACCGGCCGTCCGGGATGTGGCCCGGCGCCACGAGGCGCTGCGTACGGTGTTCCCCTCGGTGGCGGGCGAGCCGTTTCAGCAGGTGCTGGCGGCGGACGCCGTCGAGGTCGAACACGTCCGGTGCGGCCCCGACGAGATCGACCGGCGGCTGTCGGACGCGGCTGCCTCGGTCATCGACGTGACGGCGGACGTGCCGCTGCGGGTCTGGTTGTTCTCCGTGGCGGCCGAGGAGCACGTTCTCCTGCTCGTGGTGCATCACATCGCCGCCGACGGCCTGTCGCTGCGGCCACTGCTGCGCGACCTCTCGGCGGCGTACACGGGACGGATCAACGGCGAGCCGCCGGCCTGGCCGGCACTGCCGGTGCAGTATGCCGACTTCGCGGCCTGGCAGCGCCGGTCGCTGGACATCGCGGGCGAGATCGAGTTCTGGCGGACGGCGCTGGCCGGCGCGCCGGAGCAACTGGTGCTGCCCGCCGACCGGCCGTTCCGCGCTGCGGGGGAGCACCGCGGCGGCACGGCGAGCATCCGCATCGATCCCGGTCTGCACGAGCAACTGGCCGCGCTGGCCCGGGCCGGCAAGGTCACCCTCTTCATGGTGCTGCAGGCCGCTGTCGCGGTGCTGCTGACGCGGCACGGCGCCGGCACGGACCTTCCGCTGGGCACGCCGGTGGCCGGACGCGCCGACGAGGCCCTCGACGACCTGGTCGGGTTCTTCGTCAACACGATCGTGCTCCGCACGGACACCGCCGGGGATCCGACGTTCCACGAGTTGCTGGATCGGGTCCGCCGGGCCGACCTCGACGCCTATGCGCACCAGGACGTCCCGTTCGAGCGCGTCGTGGAAGCACTCAACCCGGAGCGTGCCCCCGGCCGCAATCCGCTCTTCCAGGTGGCTCTCGCCTTCGACGGCGGCGGGCCCGGAAGCCTCGACCTGCCGGGTGTCCAGAGCGCGCCGGGCGAGGTGCAGCAGACCGCTGTGTCCAAATTCGACCTCGGGTTCTACCTCAGCGAGAGCCCCGGTGCGGGCGGGATGACCGGCACCCTGCAGTACGCCACTGCCCTGTTCGAGCCGGCCACCGCTGAAGCGCTGGTACGCCGCCTGATCCGGGTGCTGCGGCAGGCGGCCGGCGATCCGGACCGGCGCGTCTCCGAGTTCGAGATCATGTCCGACGACGAACGCCGGCAACTGCTCCTGGGTAACAACGCGACCGCGGCGCTCGAGCCGGTCGAGGGCTCCATCCATGAGGTGTTCGAGGGCCTGGCCCAACTCCGACCGGACGCGGTTGCCGTCCGATCCGAGCACGCTTTGCTGACGTACGGGCGGCTGAACGCCCAAGCCGACCGGCTGGCCCACCGCCTTGCCCGGGCCGGCGTCGGTCCCGGCGGCACGGTCGCCGTCTTCGTCGAGCGGTCGCCCGGCATGGTGGTCACGGCGCTGGCTGTCCTCAAGGCCGGCGCAGCCTACGTGCCGATCGACGAGAACTACCCGCCGGCCCGCGCCCGGCTGGTGGCCGAGGACGCCGGCACCACGGTTGCGGTCGTCGATGCCCGCAGCCGCGACAGCGCAACCGTGGCGCAGCTGCGCACGGGCGGAGCCGCCATCGTGGTCCTGGACGAGACGGCGGACCAGGACCCCACTGCGTCCCCGGCCACGGACATCCGGCCGCCGGCCCGGCCGGATCAGGCCGCGTACGTCATCTTCACGTCCGGTTCGACGGGCCGCCCCAAGGGAGTTGTGGCGACGCATCGCAACGTCGTCGACCTCACCCGGGATCCATGTTGGCGCACGGGCGGCCATGAACGGGTGCTCGCCCACTCCTCGTTCGCCTTCGACGCGTCGACGTACGAGCTGTGGGTTCCCTTGCTGACCGGCGGTTGTGTGGTGCTCGCGCCGTCCGGGCCGACCGATCCCGCCGTGCTGGCGCGGGTCATCGAGGACCACGACGTCACGGCGGCGTTCCTGACCGCCACCTTGTTCGCCCTGCTGGCCGAGACGAACCCCGGCGCGCTGGCCCGGCTCCGCGAGGTCTGGACCGGCGGGGAGGCGGTCTCCGCATCGGCCGTGTCCCGGGTGCTCGAGCTGGGCACCGGCACCGTCGTCGTCGACGGCTACGGGCCGACCGAGACGACGACGTTCGCCACCCGGCACCCGATGTGCGAGCCGCCCGGCGCCGGTGCCGTGCCGATCGGCCGTCCGATGGCCGGCATGCGTGCCTACGTGCTGGACGAGTTCCTGCGGCTGGTGCCGGCCGCGGTCGTCGGCGAGCTGTATCTTGCCGGGGCCGGCCTGGCTCGCGGCTATGTGGGCCGGCCGGACGTGACGGCGGAGCGCTTCGTCGCGGATCCGTTCGCCGGTGCGGGAGCGCGGATGTACCGCACCGGCGACCTGGTGCGGTGGAACCACGCGGGGGATCTGGAGTTCGTCGGCCGCACCGATCAGCAGGTGAAGATCCGTGGTTTCCGGATCGAGCCCGGCGAGGTCGCCGCGGCGCTGGGAGCCGACCGGCAGGTGAGCCAGGCGGTCGTGACGGTCCGCGAGGACCGGTCCGGCGAACGGCGACTGGTGGCGTACGTGGTGCCCACGGACGCCGCCGCGACGGATGCCGGCGACCTGCGTACGCGGGTGGCGCAGGTGTTGCCGGAGTTCATGGTGCCGTCGGCGTTCGTGTTCCTGCCCGAACTCCCGATGACGGTGAACGGCAAGGTGGATCTCGGCGCCCTGCCGCCGCCGGATGCGGCCACCGCGGGTTCGGACGCCCAACCGCGCACGGCCCGGCAGGAGATTCTCTGCGGTCTGTTCGCGGACGTCCTCGGGGTGCCCCAGGTCGGGATGCACGACGGGTTCTTCGATCTGGGCGGGCACTCGATGCTCGCCATGCGCCTGCTCGCCCGGATCCGGGCGGCACTGGGCGTGGAGTTGAGCATCCGGGCGCTGTTCGACAATCCCACCGTCGCGGGTGTGGCGCGGGTGCTGCCCGGCGGAGCAGCGTCGCCGGGACGCCCGGTGCTGGGCGCGGTGGAGCGGGGCGACCCGGTGCCGCTGTCGTTCGCGCAGCAACGGTTGTGGTTCATCGAGCAGTTGGAGGGCCCGGCGCCCACCTACAACATCCCCGTCTCGGTGCGGCTGACCGGCCCGGTGGACGCCGGCGTCCTGACCGCCGCCGTGGACGACGTGGTGGCCCGGCACGAGGTGCTGCGCACGATGTTTCCCTCCGCGGCGGGCGAGCCCTATCAGCAGGTGCTCAACCCGGGCCGGGCCGGCTTGCAGCAGGTGTGGTGCGACGCGCGGGAGATCGCAGCGGCCGTGCGGAACGCGGCCGCCACGGTCCTCGACGTGACGACGCAGGCACCGTTGCGGGTGTGGTTGTTCTCGACCGCCCCGGACGAGCACGTGTTGTTGCTGGTGGTGCATCACATCGCGGCCGACGGCCTGTCGCTGGGACCGCTGCTGCGGGACCTCTCGGTGGCGTACACGGCACGGGTCGCCGGTAGCGCGCCCGGCTGGCCGGCGCTGCCGGTGCAGTACGCGGAATTCGCCGTCTGGCAACGGCAGTCGCTGAATGTCGACTCCGAAGTGGAGTTCTGGCGGGCGGCGCTGGCGGGCGCTCCGGAACAACTTCCCCTGCCCACCGACCGGCCTCGGCCGGCGGTCGCCTCCTACCGCGGTGCGACGGTCGATTGGCTGGTGTCGCCGGCCCGGCAGGAGTCGTTGCTCGCGCTCGCCCGGGAACAGGGCTGCACGCTCTTCATGGTGCTGCAGGCCGCGGTGGCGGTGCTGTTGACACGGCACGGTGCCGGCACGGACCTGCCGCTGGGCACCCCGGTCGCCGGACGCGCCGACGAGGCCCTCGACGACCTGGTCGGGTTCTTCGTCAACACGATCGTGCTCCGCACCGACACCTCGGGTGACCCGACGTTCCGGGAACTGCTGGACCGGATCAGGCGAGCCGACCTGGACGCGTACGCCCATCAGGACGTCCCGTTCGAACGCCTCGTCGAGGCGCTGAACCCCGGTCGTTCCCTGTCGCGCCATCCGCTCTTCCAGGTCATGGTCGCACTGAACGACTCCTGGCCGGGGCGGGGACTCGAGCTGCCGGGCATCGGAGCCGAGATCCTCCGGCAGAGCACGGAGACCGCCAAGTTCGACCTTTCGATCGACTTCGAAGACCGTCGCGCGGCCGACGGCGGGCCCGCCGGGCTGTGGACGGTCCTCGAGTATGCGACCGACCTCTTCGACGAGGCCACGGTGCGAGGGCTGGGCGAGCGCCTGCTGCGGCTGCTCGAGGAGGTGGCCGCGGATCCGGACCGGCGGATCGGATCGATTCCGGTGCTGTCCGAGGCGGAACGGCGGCGGCTGCTCGTCGACTGGAACGGCCCGGTGGCACCCGAAGTCGAGGTGGATCTGGCCGATCGGGTCCGGACCACCGCCGCCGAGCGCCCCGACGCGGTCGCTCTCTCGGACGGCACCGCCCACCTGGACTACCGCGAGCTCTCCCGCAGGGCCGACCAGACCGCCGCCAGACTCGTCTTCGCCGGGGTGCGTCCCGACTCGCTGACGGCGATCCTGGCCGAACGCGGCGCCTGGTTCGTCGCGACCGCTCTGGGCGTCCTCGGTGCCGGCGGCGGATATCTCGCGATCGACGGCACCCTGCCGACCGCCCGGGCCCGGCAGATGATCGAGGATTCGGGTGCCCGGTATCTGGTGGCGGCACCCGAGCTGAGCGAGCGCGCGGACGAGATCGCCAGGACCGTCCCGGCGGCGTCACTGGTCGATCTGGACCGGCCCGTCGCGGTCCCGCCGGTCAGGCCGGTCCAGTGGCGGCCGGAGTCGCTCGCTTATTCGGTCTTCACCTCCGGATCCACCGGGCGTCCGAAGGGGGTGCTGATCCCGCATCGAGGGCTCGCCAACCACCTCGTGGCCGTGATCGAGCTGTACGGCCTGGCCGAGGACGACGTCCTGGCGTTCAACGCGCCGCTCACCTTCGACGTGTCGGTCTGGCAGGCGCTGACCATGCTGCTCGCCGGCGGCCGGGTGCACGTCATGGACGACGAGACGACCCGAGACCCGCTGGCGATGGTGCAGAGCGTCGCCGACCACGGCGTGACGGTGCTGCAGATCGTGCCGCAGGTGCTCACCGCCGTGCTCGACCTCTGGGACCTGGACGCCGGCTCGGCGGACCACGTCAAGAGTCTGCGGTGGCTGCTGGTGCACGGCGAGGAACTGCCTCCCGAACTCGTCGATCGATGGTTCGCCCGGCATCCGGACATCCCGCTGGCGAACGTCTACGGCCCGGCCGAGTGCTCGGACGACGTCTCCATCTCGTTCATCGCCGAAGGCGACACCTATCGCCGGGCCCGTGCCCCCATCGGCAAGCTGCTGCGCAACACCCGAGCCTATGTGCTGGACGAGTTCCTGGCGCTGGTGCCGGCCGGGGTGGTGGGTGAGCTGTTCGTCGGCGGGGCCGGCCTGGCTCGCGGGTACGCCGGCCGCCCGGACGTGACCGCCGAGCGTTTCGTCGCCGATCCGTACGGTGTGCCCGGCGATCGTATGTATCGCACCGGTGACCTGGTGCGCTGGAACTCCGGCGGGGAATTGGAGTTCGTCGGCCGAGTCGATCACCAGGTGAAGATCCGCGGTTTCCGGGTGGAACCGGGCGAGATCACCGCGGTGCTGGCCCGCGAGCCCGAGGTGGGCCAGGCGATCGTGATCGCCCGGGAGGACCAGCCGGGGGACAAGCGGCTCGTGGCGTACGTCGTGCCGGCCGGAGCCGAGCCGCTCGCCGTCCCGCAGCTGCGCGCCCGGGTCGCCAAGGTGCTGCCCGAATTCATGATCCCCGCGGCGTTCGTGGTCGTGGCCGAACTGCCGGTGACCGCGAACGGCAAGGTGGACCGGGCGGCGCTGCCGGCTCCGGACCCTGCGCCCACCGGCTCCGGCGGCCGGCCCCGGACCGCCCGGGAAGAGATTCTCTGCGGCTTGTTCGCCGAGGTCCTGGGACGCTCCGAGGTCGGTGTCGAGGACAGCTTCTTCGACCTGGGTGGCCATTCCATGCTCGCCATGCGGCTGCTGGCCCGGATCCGTTCGGTGCTCGGCGTCGAGTTGGGCATCCGGGCGTTGTTCGACAACCCGACGGTCACCGGCCTGGTGCGCGCCGCGGAGCAGGGCGCGGCGCCGTACGAGGACCGGGCGGTCGGGCTCCGGCTGCGGGCCGGTACCGATCCGGCGCCACTGTTCTGCGTCCACCCGGCCACCGGGCTCGCCTGGAGCTACGCCGGGCTGGCGCCGCACCTGCCTCGGGAGTTGGCCCTGCACGGTCTACAGGCGCCGGGCCTGGTGCCGGGCGACCCGGTCCCGGCGGACCTGGACGAGATGCTGAACCGGATGCTGGCCGAGATCCGCAAGGTGCAACCCGCCGGCCCGTACCGCCTGCTCGGCTGGTCGCTGGGCGGAAACATCGCCCACGCCCTGGCCGCCCGGTTGCAGAGCGACGGCGCCGAGGTCGGGCTGCTCGCCTTGGTGGACTCGTACCCGGGCGAGGTGTGGCCGTACCCGCCGCACCTCACCGCCGCGGAGTGGGACGAGTTCAGCTTGCTGTCCACTCTGGTTCCGGAGGCCGGCGCGGCATCCGACATCCGCGGCACCCTCGCCGAGCTGCGACGGTCAGCCGCGGAGCGGCTTGCCATGGACCCTGCGGAGTTCACCCGGCTGGTCGAGGTCGGCGTCAACAGCAGCCGCCTGGTGGCGGCGTACCGGCCCCGTCCGGTCCGCACCCGGGTCCTCTACTTCGTCGCCGACGAGGGCCGGACCGAGCAGAGCCCGGATCCGGCGGCGTGGACCCCGTACGTGGACGGAATCGACCTGCACGCGCTGCGGTGCCGCCATGAGGAAGCCCTGAACCCCGAACCGCGCCGAACAATCGCCGAGCACCTCACCGCGGCCCTCACCGGCCACTGACGACCGCACCCACGTGACAACCGGAAGGTATGCACATCAATGACCGATACGAGCGGCCGGAGCGCCGCGGAGAAAACCCTGCGCCACGCGTTCCGGGGGGCGTTGCTCGCCGACGGGGACACCGGATACGACGCGGCGAGGGCGATCTGGAACGCGATGCACGACCGTCGCCCCGCACTGATCGCCCAGTGCCGCGACGCCGCGGACGTCAGCGCCGCCGTGCGCTACGCCGCCGCGGCGGGCTTGGGAGTGACCGTCCGGGGCGGCGGCCACAACGTCGCCGGGACGGCGGTCGCCGACGGCGCGGTCATGATCGACCTGTCCCGGCTGCGCGACGTCGACGTGGATCCGGTCGCGGCGACGGCGGATGCCGGCGGCGGGTGCCTGCTGCGTGATCTCGACGCGGCGACCCTGGCCCACGGCCTCGCCTGTCCGTCCGGAGTCGTGTCCCACACCGGCCTCGGCGGTCTCGCCCTGGGCGGCGGTTACGGTTGGCTGGCCCGCAAGTGGGGTCTCACTTGTGACCATCTGATCTCGGCCGAGGTGGTGCTCGCCGACGGCTCCGTGGTGCGGGCGTCTGCCGACGAACATCCCGACCTGTACTGGGCGTTGCGCGGCGGCGGCGGAAACCTCGGCATCGTCACGCGGTTCCGGTTACGGTTGCGTCCGGTCGGGCCGGTGCATCAGCACACCGGGGTCTGGCCGTTGGCGCAAGCGGCGCAGGCTCTCCAGGCCTACCGCGAGTTCGCTGTCGCCCAGCCGGCCGACCTGCACACCGTCGGGGCTCTCAAGATCGCCGGTCGGCAGGAGTGGGTTCCCGCCGAGGTGCGCGGTGCGCCCGCGCTCTTTCTCACCGCGGCCTGGTTCGGCGATCCCGCGTCCGGGCCGGCGCACACCAACCCCCTGTTCGAGCGGGTTCCGCCGGCGGCCGAGGTGCGGCAGACGATGTCGTACGCAACGCTGCAAGCCCTCGGCGATCACAGCGAACCGCACGGGAACCGCTATTTCACGAAGTCCTGCTACCTCTCGGAGCTGACCAGCGGCGCGATCGCCCAACTGCTCGGGGCGGCCGCCGACGTCCGCTCCAGCCGGTCGTCGATCGACTTCGAGTATCTGCGGGGCGCGATCGCCGAGACGCCCGACGACGCCACGGCTTTTCCGCGGCGTGATGCCCCGTACATCTGCACTGTCTCGGCGCAATGGACCGACGTCGCGGAGGACGCCGGGAACATCGAGTGGACCCGGGAGAGCGTGGATCGCCTGCGCGATTGGCAGCACGGCGGGGCGTACGTGAACTACCTGCAGGACGAGCCGCCGGGCAAGGTCCGAGAGGTCTACGGCGAGAGCCGGTACGCGCGTCTCAGCGCGCTGAAGGACCGCTACGACCCGACGGACCTGCTGACGGGCAACCGAAACGTCTCCACCACCGTGGCAACATTCCAGTAGAGAGGCCTCCCTTGTCACAGCTCATCTCTGCCGCGCCGCCCGCCACCGCACCTGGCGTCTTCGCCAGCAACAACCCGGAAGCCTTCCTCACCGCTCTGCGCTCGCCCTGGTACGCGCTCGTCGCCGACCTGCATGACACCGTCCTGTGGGCCACAATGGAGTACGCGCGTTCCCAGGGCCTGAAGAGCCTCTGGCTGCCGCTGACCACCCGGACGATCACCTGCCCCAGCGCACTCGGCAGCGACTCCGAGGCCGTCAAGGTCAACGTGGTGGGCGTGGACACCTACCTTCCGGACTCGATGCAGTTCCTGCTTGAGTACGGTTGCCGGCTGACACCCGGCGGCTGTTACAACATCATGCCGTCGTTTCGGGGTGAGCAGCCGGACGAGACCCATCTCAACCAGTTCACCCACAGCGAGGCGGAGATTCCCGGCGGGCTGGAAGACCTGATCCGGTATGTCGACGGCTATCTGAAGGCGCTCGCCCGGGCGATCCTCGAGCAGCACGGCGAGCGCATCGCAGCGGCTCGTGGTGACGTCTCGCATCTGGAGCGGATGGCCGGCCGGACCGGCGGGTTCGAACAGGTGACCTTCGAGGAAGCAGTCCGGATCGTCGGTGGCGTCGACGGTTGCGTGCACGACGCCGGCGAGTGGCGCACGCTCACCCGCAAGGGCGAACGGCTGCTGATGCAGCGCGTCGACGAGTTCGTCTGGATGCATCACCTCGATATCCTCGCGGTGCCGTTCTACCAGGCGTTCGGCGACGACGAGGCGACGACGGCCCGGTGCGCCGACCTGTTCTTTGGTATGGGCGAGGTGGTCGGCTCCGGGGAACGGCACGCGGATCCGGACCAGCTGCGCAAGTCGATGGCGCTGCACAACGTGCCGGAGCACGAGTACGACTGGTACGTCCGGATGCGAGAGTCGGCGCCGATGCGGACCTCGGGCTTCGGCATGGGCGTCGAGCGGCTCCTGATGTGGGTGCTGCAGCACGACGACATCCGGGACCTCCCGTTGGTCTCCCGGGTCAACGAACCGGCGGCGTGGCCTTCGGCGGTCGTGCGGCCCTGACCGCGTAGCTCGATCCGAGCGTCTTCCGACCGGCATGAGGAGCAGTCCCAGCAGATGACCGAACGTGGCGAAAAGATCCCGGTGCCGGCGGCGCCCGGTCCCACCTGGCCGGACCCCGGGCTGCTGCCCGACGGCACCGGCCCGGGAACGGGTTTGCCGGTCGCGCCGCACGATCCCCCGCCGGCGCACAGCCGGCGGGGAAGGTGGGGCCTGCTCGCCGAACGCGACTTCCGCATGTTGTGGCTCGGCGAGACCGCCAGCGGCTTCGGCAACGCCCTCACCACCACGGCGTTGCCGCTGATCGCGGTGCTCACCCTGCAGGTCAGCACGTTTCAGGTCGGGCTGTTGGCGGCGCTGGTGTGGATTCCGTGGCTGGTGGTGGGCCTGCCGGCCGGTGCCTGGGTGGACCGGATCCGGCGCCGGCCGCTCATGATCGCCTGCAACCTCGTGTCGGCGGGAATGTTCGTCAGCGTGCCGGTCGCCAAGTGGGCGGGCACGCTGACCTTCACACATCTGGTGGTGGCGGCCACCGTGGCCGGCACCACTATGGTCTTCTTCGGCACGGCGTACCAGGTCTATCTCCCGACTATCGTCGGCAAGCCGGACCTGATCGAGGGCAACGCCAAGATGCAGGGCAGCGAGGCCGCGACCCGGGTGATCGGGCCCGGCGCCGGCGGTCTGCTCACCCAGTGGCTGGGCGCGGTGGCCGGGTTGTTCGTGGATGCCTTGACCTTCCTGGCGTCCACGGTGTGCCTGCTGCTGATCCGCGCCCGCGAGCCGCAGGTCCGGCGGCCGGAGCGAAGCGAGCCGTTGCGGCGGCAGATCGCCGTGGGGTTCCGCTTCGTCGTCCGGGACCCGTATCTGCGCACGATCCTGCTCTGGGGCGCGGCGCTGAACCTGGCGCTCAACGGCTGGCAGGCGGTCCAGATCGTCTTTCTGATCAAGACGGTCGGCCTCAACGCCGCCACTGTCGGAGTGCTGCTGATGGTCGGCAGCCTCGGTGGCGTGCTGGGCGCGCTGGGCGCACGCGCGCTCAGCCGGTGGCTCGGCACCGGCCGCGGCATGGTGATCTGCCAGCTCGCCACCGCGCCGTTCGCCCTGCTCATGCCGCTCGCCTCGAAAGGGCCGGCACTGATCCTGTACGCCGTCGGAGCGCTGGTCGTCGTCGGCGGCGTCGTCGCCTGCAACATCGTGATGAGTGGGTTCCGCCAGTCGTACTGCCCGCCGCAGATGCTGGGCCGGGCGGTGGCGACGTCCATGGTCATCCTGCACAGCACCATCCCGGTCGGGGCGCTGCTCGGCGGGCTGCTCGGCGAGGTGCTGGGCCCCCGCCCGACGATGTGGATCATGACGGCGCTCTTCGCACCGTGCGCCATGCTGCTGCTCGCCGGGCCGATCCGGCGGCGCCGCGACCTGCCGTCCGGCTACGCCGCGCCGAGCACCACACCCGACCTGACTCACTGATCCCCTTGGAGGAGCCGATGCCGCAACCGTTCGAGGATTCCGAGGCCCGATACCTCGTTCTGGTCAACGACCGCAACGAGCACTGTCTCTGGCCCGTGTTCGCCGTGGTGCCGCCCGGCTGGCGGACGGCGTGCGAGCCGGGCACCCGGGAAGCCGCGCTGGCCTACGTGCGGGAAAACTGGGTCGAGGTGGCGCCGGCGTGACCGCGAACGAGCCGCTCACCTACTACGACGAACTGGGCTGCTGGGTCGTCGCCGACCGTGGCCTCGCCACCGAGGTCCTGCGCCGTCCGGACTTCTCCTCCCGGACACTGGACGCCGGGAACATCCTGCCGGAGGACATCGAGGGCCAGTGCGGCGAGTTGCTCGACGTCCTGCGGCGATGGTTCGTCCTGCTGGACTCCGATGAGCACATCTCCGCTCGCCGGATGGTGCAGCCGATGTTCTCGCCGGGCCGGATCCGCCGGTTGGCGGACGTCATCGCCGCAATCGTGGCCGAGGCGATCGACGACTTCGCCCGGTCGCGGACACCCGACGCGGTGACCGGACTGGCCGACGTCATCTCCGCGCGGACCATGGCGCACCTGCTCGGGCTTCCATCCCGCGACGCCGGCCAGCTCCACCGGTGGGCCGGCGCGCTCTCCGACTTCTTCGCCGCTTCCTACCGGACCGACTTCGCCGTCGCCGCTCAGCAAGCGCTGCGGGACATGGGCGAGTTCATTCGCGGCGCGGACGACGACGGCATCTGGTCGCAGACCTCCGGCAGCGAAGTCGACCGGCTGGCGACCAGTTCACTGATGCTCTTCGGTGGCCTGGAGACCACGGCCTCGCTGATGGCGTACTCCCTCTGGTACCTGCTCGACAACGGCCTGAGCGCAGAGGTGGTGAAAGAGGAGGGGACAGCCGAGGAACTCGTCGAGATAGCGCTCGGGCTGCACCCGCCGTTGGGGCATGTCGCGCGTACCGCGGCCGCCGACACGACGCTGGGCGGCTGCCCGATCCGCGGTAATGATCTCGTACTGGTCTCGCTGACCGGCCTCGATCCGCTCACGGCTCCGCCGCCGGCGGATCCTCCCGCGCACGATGGCATCGGCGGCCGGCCCGATCACCTCGCCTTCGGGCACGGGATGCACTACTGCATGGGTGCCCCGCTGGCCCGGCTGGAGACGGCCACCTTGCTCCGGCAGTTCGCCGAGCGTTTCCCGCACGCTCGGGTCCGCGATTCCGGCTGGGGCACCAACCGCACCTATCGCGGCCTCGATCGGCTCGTCGTCGATCTCGATGTCGAGCCGAACGAGGCCGCCGCCACGACGAAAGGACTAGTTCCGTGACGACCGTCAGACTCTCTCCCGAGTACGACGTTGCCAAGCTCCAGGAGGCACTGCTGGTCCTGGGCGGGCAACGCTACTTTCCGCAGCGCACCTACAGCGAGGGAAAGATCACCGAAACGCTCACCGACGGCTGGCGCATCCTGCCGCTGCGCAGCCCGGGCGGCGACCCGAACCGTACCGACCCGGGCGGTCCCGGGCTGGTGGACTACGCGGACACCCCGAGCCTGGCCGAGGTGCCGTATCTCGCTTCCATCATGGCCGGGCTGAACACGCAGCTGCGGGCGGTGCGGCTGATGTCGCTGGAGGCCGGAGCCACGGTGGAAGAGCATCGTGATTATCCGTACGGCCTGCCGGTGGGCTGGGTGCGGTTGCACGCCCCGATCGTCACCAACGACGGCGCGGTCCTGGTCGTCGGTGGGGTGGAGAACCGGTGGCGCCCGGGCGGTCTCTACTACGCCGACTTCGGTCTGCCGCATTCCGTGCGGAACACCGGTGACACCGCGCGCGTACATCTCGTCCTGGACTGCTTTGTCACCGCCGGCCTGCTGGCGCAATTCCCGGCGGACTTCCGGGCCGGCCTGGACGAGGCCGAGACGATGCTGGTCCGTCCGGCGCGCCCGATCGAGCACCCGCGGCTGCAGGGCTTCACCGGCCCGATCCCGGTGCCCGCGGCCTTCGTGGCGACCTATGAGCAGGCGCCCACGATCGCCGAGTTCGAGGACAGCGCGGCGGCCGACACGAAGGGCCACCTCCGGATCGACGAGGAGGGCCGGCTGGTACTCGCCATCGACGACGGTCTCGAGTCGGCGCTGGTCCACATCGGCGGCGACGAGTTCCGCTTCCTTTGCTGGACCGAGGAGCGCACTCTCGCCTTCGAACAACGCGACGGCCGGACCGAGCTCGTGTTCCGCTACCGCCACGGGTCCCGCCGCGCCGAGATCCGGCGATCCGCGTAGCCACCGACCTCCCGCAGTCGCGTCGTTCCTGCACTGCTTGCGGGGACGACGCCCGGCCCGAAATCAGGAGCGATGACGTTCGAACCCCTTCCCATCGTTTGTCTGCCGCACGCGGGCGCCGGCGCGAGTTCCTTCTTCCCCTGGCGGCAACTCACGCCGCCGGGGGTGGAACTGCTGACGCTGCAGCCGCCCGGCCGCGAGGAGCGGGCGGACGAGGAACCGCACCACGACGTGCACGAGGCTGTGCAGGCACTGCTGCCCGATCTGATGGCCAGAGTCGCGAACCGTAGCAGTCTTGTCCTCTTCGGACACAGCCTCGGGGCGGTCCTCGCGTACGAGCTGGCCCGCGCCGTCGAGGAACGCACGGAGCTGACGGTGCTCCGCGTCTTCGTCAGCGGTTCCCCGGGCCCGGCCCGCGGCCGGGGCGGCCGGTCCGCGGCACTCGACGACGACGAGTTCGTCGCCCGGGTCGAGGAGCTCGCCGGCTACCGGCATCCGGCCTTCGAATACGCGGAGTTGCGAGAGGTCATCCTGCCCACCCTGCGCGCCGATGTGGCCATGCACGAGGCGTACCAGCCGCTCGCGGATACGCCGATCCAGGCCCCGATCACCTGTCTGCGCGGAGCCGACGACCACCTGGTGTCGCCCGAGGACGTCGCCGCCTGGCGGACCGCCACGGTGAGTGGGTGCCGCTTCGTCGAGATGAGCGGCGGACACATGTATCTCACCGACTCGGCACCGCGGCTGCTGCAGATAATGGCCGACCAGCTGGAGCTGGACCCGGCCCGGCTGACCGGTTCGGAGGCCTGATGCGGCTGGCCGGGAAGACCGCGATCATCACCGGCGCGGGCCGGGGGCTCGGCCGGGCGTGCGCCGTCCGCTTCGCCGCGGAAGGCGCCGACCTGGTCCTGCTCGACGCCGGCAAGGACATTCCGGAGGTGCCGTATCCACTATCGACTGTGGAGCAGCTCGAGCGTACGGCCGAGTCCTGCCGCCGGGCGGGCGCGGCCGTCCTGGCCACCGCCGCCGACGTGCGCGACACCGCGGCGGTGTCCGCAGCCGTCCACGCGGCGGTACAGCGCTTCGGGCGCATTGACGTGCTCGTCAACAACGCCGGCATAGCCGCCCCCGCCGGGCGCCCGGTCCACGAGATCACCGACGACGAATGGGCCTTGCTGCTCGACGTGGACCTGTCGGGGGCCTGGCGGATGATCCGGGCGGTCACGCCGGGCCTGCTCCGGCAGCGCGGCGGCAGCATCATCAACATCGCCTCCACGGCCGGGCTGGTGGGCTACCGGCACTTCGCCGGATACGTCGCCGCCAAGCACGCACTCGTCGGCCTGAGCAAGGCCGCGGCACTGGATCTGGCGCCGATGAAGATCCGGGTCAACGCCGTCTGCCCCGGCTCGGTGCGCGACGCGGCCCACGTGGAGGGCCGGATGTTGTCCGAGATCGCCCGCTCCCTCGACGTCGGTGTCGACGCTCACGAGCGGACGTTCGTCCAAGCTCAGCCCATGAACGCCCTGATCGAGCCGGAGGACGTCGCGGGCGCCGCGGTGTGGCTTGCCGGCGACGACTCGGCGCAGGTGACCGGATCCACGATCACGGTCGATGGAGGTTTCACCGCACGATGACCAGCCAGTCCCAGCAGTCCGAACGGCGGCCGGACGTTCTCGTGTTCGGCGCCGCCGCGGAACACGCCATCGTCCGTCGCGTCACCGACCCGAAGACCATCCGGACCGCCATGGCGGCCATCAGCCGTCGGCCCACGGGCCCGGGGCACAGCTGCTGGATCGACAAGACGCCGGTTCGCTCCGGCTCGCCCTCGGCGGTCCGGCTGATCGAACGCGAGCGGTACCGGCCGCTGGGGCCTGGCGACGACTACCGGATCGTCCTGGTCCGCTACAGCGATCAGGCGGCCGACCTGGTCGTGGTGGCGCGCCGCGGAGCGTTCGACCAGGACCGCCTGCACGCCTTGGTCGAGGCCCTGGTGGCGGGCGACGAGGTCGGCGTCCCGGTGGAGTGCTCCGTGGCTCGCGAGGCCTCCGGCTGGTCACCCTCGCCGGCCCCGGCCTGGGGCCTGGCGGGCACCGATGCCGGCGAGCAAGCCGGCACCGCGGCGGGGGACCTGCCGGCGACCGATCCGGCCCTGGCGGTGGCGGCGACTGCCGTGACATTGGCCCGGTACGAGGATGACAGCGCGGTGCGGCTCGCCGTCGTCGACACCGTGTCGGAGCCCGGCCGCGGGCACGGTCCCCGGGTCCTGCGGATACCGGTCGTCGCGGACCGCTCGCTCGCCGACTTCGTGGACGACGTACGCGCCGTGCTGGCCGGCGGTGGTGAACGGACACCGGGCGAATGCCCCGCCGTCTGTGTAGTGCTCGACGGGTCCGGCCCGGACCAGACCTACCTGCCCGTACCGGCGGACACCTTTGCGCTGGCGCTCACCTGGCGCGGCTCGGCGGCCGAGGTACGACCGGTCGGCTTGACGGTGGACCGCCGGCGCCTCCATCCTGTCCTCGCCCATCGGCTGCACGAGCAGGTCGTACGCATCACCGGCCAGCTCGCCCGCGGAACCGTGGAAACGGTGGGCGATCTGGAACTGATCGCCCCCGCCGGAGCCGCCGAGCTCGGCCCGGCTGGTTGCTCCACCGTGGCACCGAGCCCGACCGGAACCGTGCATGAACGGATCAGCCGGATCGCCGCTGCCACGCCGGAGGCGCCGGCCGTGTCGGACGGCACGCGCCGGCTCAGCTATCGCGAACTCGACGCGAGAGCCACCGCGTGGGCCCGGGTCCTCGCGGCCCGGGGCGCGGGGCCGGGCCGCTTCGTGGGCGTGTGCCTGAAGCGGAACGTCGACCTTGTCGTGGCCTTGCTGGCAGTGTTGAAGACCGGCGCGGCCTACGTTCCCCTCGACGTGCAGTATCCCGGCGCCCGGTTGGAGTACATCGCCCGGGACGCCGGGCTGGATCTGGTGATCACCGCCCGGTCCGGCTTCCCGGCCGGTCCGGCGACCGAGGTCATGGACCCGGCCGAGCTCGACCGCCGGTCCGGGTCGCTCGTGGACGGACCCCGGCCGGCGCCCGGGACGCCGCAGGACCCCGCCTATGCGATCTACACCTCCGGGACCACTGGGCGCCCGAAGGGGGTGGTGGTTCCACACGGCAACGTACTGGCCCTGATCGATGCGACCGCCGGCGACCTGGCGCTGACGGGTGCCGACGTGTGGTCGGTGTTCCATTCCGCGGCGTTCGACTTCTCCGTCTGGGAGATCTGGGGCGGTCTGCTCACCGGCGGGCATCTCGTGGTTGTTCCGTTCCTGGTGACCCGGACGCCGGAGGAGTTCCGCCGGCTTCTCGCCCGGGACCGGGTCACGGTGCTGAGCCAGACGCCGTCGGCGTTCACCGGCCTGATCGCGGCCGACGCCCGGGCGGGCGGTGAACCGCTCGCCCTTCGCGTTGTCGTGCTCGGCGGGGAAGCCTTCAATCCCGGCGTACTCGGCGACTGGTTCCGTCGATATCCGGACGATCAATGCCGACTGGTCAACATGTACGGCATCACCGAGACAACCGTCCACGTCACCGCGCATACCGTGCGGTCCTGGGCGGCCTCGAGCGACGCGCAGTGCGTGGGCCGGCCCATCCCCGGGTGGTCGGTCTCCGTACGCGACTCGCGGGGGCGCGTGTTGCCACCCGGAGTGCGGGGGGAGATCTGGGTCGCGGGCGCCGGACTCGCCACCGGCTACCTCCACCGCCCTGAGCTGACCGCGGAGCGTTTCCCGGTGGACGATTCCGGCGAACGCCACTATCGCAGCGGTGACCGGGGCCTGCTGCGGCTCGACGGCACACTTGTCCACACCGGACGGCTCGACGACCAGGTGAAGGTACGGGGATTCCGGATCGAGCTCGGCGAAGTCCGGGCCGTGCTGCTCGAGGACAGCGGCGTGACCGACGCCGTGGTGGTGTTGGAAGGTGCCGACGAGGGACCGGAACACGTCCGGCTCGCCGGATACGTCGTGCTGACGGCCGGCACCAGCACCATGGAGGTGCGGCGCCGGGTGGCGGCCGTTCTGCCCGACTACATGACACCGGCGACGCTGATCTCGTTGCCCGCGCTCCCGCTGACCATCAACGGAAAGCTGGACCGCTCGCGACTTCCCGTCGTGCCGGTGCCGGCGCGGTCGGCCGAAGCGAGCGGTTCGGAGTCCGCCGACCCGCTCGAGGCCATGGTCGCCGTGTGGCGATCGGTGATCTCCGTGCCGCTCGGCCCGGACGACGACTTCTTCGAACTCGGCGGCAATTCCCTCGTCGCCGTCCGGCTGCTCGACGCGCTGCGGGCTGCCGGCTTCCCGACCGCGGGCGTACGCGATCTCTATCTGAACCGGACCGCGGCCGCGCTCACGAACGCCCTGACCGCGAACCCCACCGAGAAAGCGCTGCTGATCAATGACTGAGCCCGACACGTCCATCCTCAACTTCGGTGTCGACCGGTACGTTCTGCGCGGCTGCCGCCGGCATGCCGCGGAAACCGTCGCGATCTGCGCCCCGGAGCCCTGGGATTTCGGACCGTGGATTCCCCGCGACGGAGTCTCGGTGCTGCGAGTCGACGATCATGTGAGCGCGGAGAACGTGCTCAGCGCCCTGCACCGGCGGGGACTGCGCGACCACCGGTTCACGGCCGTGCACGCGGCCGACGAATGGTCGCTGGTCACCGCGGGGCTGGTGGCGCAGACCCTCGGCACGCGAGGTCTCGATCCGGATGTCGCCGTGCATTTCCGCGACAAGTACCTGCAGAAGCGGAAGATCCGCCAGGCGGGGATCAGGACAGCGGACGCCACCGTGATCGAGGACATCCACGACGTGGAGCATCTTGCCGGTGCGGACATCTCACGCTCGGTGCTGAAGCCGATCGCCGGCGGCGGGACCGCACACACCATCACCATCGCTGACTTCGACGATCTCGCCCGGGCGAGTCTGCGATTCCGGGCGGAGGGCGTCGCGCCGCGTACGTTCCTGCTCGAAGAGTTCGTGTCCGGCGACGAGTGGGCGGCGGACGGCGTCGTCTTCGACGGTGAGCTGCTCTTCTTCGCCCTGGCCCGATACAGCGAGCCCTGCCTGACGTACGTCGAGCAGCAACACCCGCCCCTGGTGATCCGGGTCGACCCGAAGGAGTCGTCGTGGGCCTACGATCTGGCCGCGCCGGTGGTACGCCGCTCTCTTGACGCGCTGGGGCTGACCAACGGCATCTTCCACCTGGAGTTGTTCCACGACGGGGACGCGGGGGAGTTCAGCTTCGGCGAGTGCGCGGCCCGGATCGGTGGCGCGCTGACGCAGGAGCAGGTGCACTACATGTTCGGCGTGGATCTGGCTGAGGCCGGGGTGCTGTGCTCCCTCGGCCGCCGTCCGCAATTGGATGTCCGGACACGACCGGGGGTGGTCGCGGCGACCTACATCATGGGCCGGCCCGGCAACCTCGTCGGTCACCCGTCGCTGGCGGAGGTGTACGCCCAGGACGGCGTCGAGTTCGCCCGCTTCGACGTGCCGTTCGCCGCGACCGTGAACCCGGAGATGGCCAACACCGGGCAGAATCTCGGCCAACTGCTCGTCTCCGCCGACACGGCCGAGGAGGCCGAGGCCCGCATCGGGGAATTGCGGAACTGGTTCGAGGAGCGGTTGGTGGTGGCGCGGCCGGACATGACGTTCCGGGAACACCGCGCCTGGCACGAGAAAAACTGGCCGGGCCACACGATCGGAGGAGGCGTGTACGACCCGTCCGCGGCCCGGAACACCCTGCACTCCGATCCTTATCCATAGCGTCGAAGGGGCACAGATCGGTGTATCGGCGGGCAGGGTTTGCGATCGGCGCCATCGACGAGGGTCGAGGGACCTGGGGGAACAGCCTGGCGATGGCCGTGGGCTCGGTGGGCAGAATGTGACCCGAGCACCGGCCGATGGATTCCTTGTCCGGCCGCAGGCAGGCATACTACGTCCGCTTCGCCGGGCGAGGAGGACCTTGATCCGCTGGGTACGGCGGCAGGCAGGATGTCGTGGTGGCAGCGGTCGTCTACAAAGGTGGCCTCGTCTAGCGAGTAAGTGGGAGCGCTCCATATGGCCAGTGGGCCCCTGAAGCCCGGCGATCCGCGACGGCTCGGCGCCTATGAGTTGGTCGCCCGGCTCGGCGAGGGCGGGATGGGCACCGTGTTCCTCGGCCGGGACCCGGCCGGTCAGCCGGTGGCGGTCAAGGCCATTCGCCCCGAGTACGCCGACCGCGAGGAGTTCCGGGCCCGGTTCCGCAGCGAGGTCAACCGGGTGCGGCAGGTGCCGTCGTTCTGCACCGCCGCCGTCCTGGACGCCGATCCCGACCACCGCACGCCCTATCTCGTGGTGGAGTACGTCGACGGACCCAGCCTGGAAGAGGTGGTGGCCGAGCGGGGCCCGATCCCGGCAGGAGACCTGCACAGCGTGGCGGTCGGGGTGGCGGCGGCGCTGACCGCGATCCACGGCGCCGGCGTCATCCATCGCGACCTGAAGCCGACGAACGTCCTGCTCTCGCTGGGGCTGCCGAAGGTCATCGACTTCGGCATCGCCCGGGCCCTCGAGGTGACCAGCCGGCACACCCGGACCGACCAGGTGGTGGGCACCATGGCCTACATGGCTCCCGAGCGGCTCGACTCGGCGCTGGGCCCGATCACCCCCGCGGCGGACATCTTCGCCTGGGGCGCGGTCGTCGCCTATGCCGGAACCGGCCGGATTCCGTTCGGTGGCAACACCCCGATGGCGATGGCGGCCCGGATCCTCACCCTGCCGCCCGACCTGGACGGGCTGCCGGAGCCGTTGAGCGAACTGGTCCAGCGGGCGCTCAGCAAAGACCCGAACAGCAGGCCCACCGCGAACGAACTGGTCCAGGAGTTGCTCGTGGTGAGTGGCCCTCGAGCGGCGGTGCTGCCGGCCGGATCGAGCGCGCGCCGGGCAAACGGCCGGTTCGACGCTCGTGACCTGCTGGAACAGTTCGTCGCCGCGAGCCCGGCGCCGGTATCCCGGCCGGTCGAACCGGTTCGGGTCCCGCCGCGGCGCAACCGCCGTAGCGTCATGCGATCGCTTGCGACCTCATCCGCCGGCGTGACGACGCGCCGGCTGATCTACGCGTTGGGCGCATTTCTGCTGGCCACGGTGGTCGCCGCAACGGTCGCCTATGCCCGGACCGACGGCGGGCGGCCGGCGGCGGACCCGCCGGCGGCGACAACCACCGCGCCGGTGACGCCGCTGAAGGCCCGAGGGCCGTCGTTCTTCGACCCGCTCAGCGCGCCCGGCCGCATTCCCGAGACCAACGATGACTCCGGCAGTTGCACCTTCGCCGGCGGCCAACTGCGCGTCCGTACCAAAGGAAAGGCGACTTATCAGTGCCCGGCGCCGGAAGACGTCTTTGCCGGTGACCAGTCGATCACCGTGGACGTCAACCTCGCCGCCGCGGGTTCGTGTGCCATGGTCTGGTTCCGGTATCACGGCGAACGGGGTTACCAATTGACCGCCTGTGCGGATCAGGTGGAGCTCGAACAGATCGGCGCGGCCGTCCTGTTGCCCCTCGGCCTGTCCCAGTCGACCGCGTTGCGGCCGGGCGCCCGGCACGAGCTGTCCATCGTGATCACGAACCAACGCGCCTTGATCGCGATCGACGGGAAGTCGCTCATTCAGGCCGCTGTCGCCGACCCGGACCTCGCGTCCGGCCGGGTCCTCCTCGGCGTCACGTGCGCCGGTTCCGCGGGCGCCGCCGACGTACGCTTCGCCGATCTCGACGTACGGGCGAGCTGAGCATCGATACTGGGCCGATGGTGCGTATCAACTCGGTGAACCTGCATGTCGAGGACCTGGGCCGGGCGGCGGGCTTCTGGACGGCCGCGCTCGGCTACGAGGTGCGCGGCGGTGAGATCGGTGCCGAATCGCCGGTTCTGACTCCGAAGGACGGTGCCGGCCCGGCGCTCACGCTGGACACCGACGACCGGACCCATCTGGACCTGTCGGTCGCCGATCCGGTGGAGCAGCGGGCCGAGGTCGAGCGGCTCATCGCCCTGGGCGCCCGCCGCGTTGCCTGGGACTATGCCGACGGCGCCGGCCATGTAGTGCTCCGCGACCCGGAGGGCAATCTGTTCTGTGTGGTGGTGGACCGCGGCTGACAACTGTCAGCCGGTGGGGAACCGGGCGACGCGCCGGCCGACGGCTTCGATGCCCGGGACGAGCGGCCGCCCGATGAGGTTGGCGAGCGTCGGCGTGGGTGTGCCCGCCCATCCGCCGCGGAAGTCGGCGTACACCTCGATCAGCTGCCGCACGGTTGCCGCCGGCAGGTTGAACCGAGCGAGGTAGTGCGCGTACTCATCGTCGCCGACCGGGTGGAACGGCACGCCGGCCAGCTTGGCGAGGTCGTCCCAGGTGACTTCGTCGGGGCCGGTGAGCTCGTGGACGACGCGCTCGTGGCCCGGCTGGGTGAGCACGACGGCGGTCGCCTCGGCGAGGTCGGCCGCGGCCGCCGGGGTGACGCGTGCCCCTGCGGCGGGTGCGACGAGTTCGCCGCCGGCCCGGCCCCACACGACGTCGCGGGCCACGGCGTCGGCTATTCCGTACGCTAAACGCAGTGTGGTCCAGACCGGTCCGGCGGTGCGCACCAGCGTTTCGAGCTCCTTGTAGTCCTGGACGGCGGAGACTGCGGCGTGATCGAGGTCCGGCCAGCTGGTGAGCACGATCCGGCCGGCGCCGGCCTGCGTCGCGGCGCGGATCGCCGCGCTGACCCGCGGCAACCGCAGCGCTTGATCGGCGCCGAAGAACGTCGCATTGACCAGTACGGTGTCGACGCCGGCGAGCGAGGCGCGCAGCGTGGCCGGGTCGTCGAAGTCCCCCGGCCGGTAATCCACGCCCGGCAGCGGCTGGACCGCCGCGAGGTCGCGCACCGTGGCGACGACAGCCTCGCTGCTGCGTGCCTTGAGCGATTCGAGCACGGTGCGCCCGAACTCGCCGTTGCCGCCGGTTACGGCGATCGTCATGGCTTCTCCTAAGATAAAGCGGGGTGCTTGCCCCGGATAAGATACGGGGCGTGCGCCCCGGTTTGCAAGGGGGTTCGGATGACCGGGCGAGCACCGCGTGCCGACGCGCAGCGCAACCGCGCGAAGATCCTCGCGGCCGCCAGCGAGGCGTTCGCCCGCGACGGTGCGGACGTGCCGCTGGACAGCATCGCCGCGCTGGCCGGCGTCGGCCCGGGCACGGTGCACCGGCACTTCGCCACCAAGGAGTCGCTGGTCGCCGCGGTCGTGGCGGCCCGCCTCGCCCGCCTGGCGGATCGCGCCGACGAGTTGGTCGCCGACCCGCGCGCCGACTTCCTGGCTTTCCTCGGCGAGCTCGCCGCCGAGGCCCGGCACAATCTTGTGCTCACCTCCGCGCTGGGCAGCGCGCTCGGCACCGACGGCGACGAAGCGGCGGCACGTCTGTCGCGCGGGCTCGAATCGCTGCTGCGGGCCGCCCAGCGGTCCGGCGTCGTACGCGGCGATCTGACCGTGGGGGAGTTGCACGCGATCATCGCGGGCGCGCTGACCATCGAACGCCGCCTGCCGGCGGACCGGCAGGGACTCGGACTCGAGATCGTCCTCGCCGGACTGCGCGCATCCTGAGGCTGCACCGTATCCAATGGACGGACCTTGGCCGGAGACCCCGGAAGTGCGACTATCGGCTCTGGTGACAGTCACCGCCCTGTCGTGAACTAGCACGAGCAAGGGAGTGAATCTCATGCACCTATTTCGACAGACGGCCGGTGCCGCACTGGGAATCGCGATCGTCGCCGGGGGCCTGTGCTCGCCGGCCGCGGCCGCCGGACCGGGCCGACCGGTCCCGGTGATCTACGACAGCGACCTGGATTTCGACGACGCTTCGACCCTGGCGTATCTCTGCGAGGAGCACAAACTCCGGCGGATCGAGCTGCTGGCCGTCACGGTGGCCAACGACGGCTTCGGCCGGCCCGACCGGACCCTGCGGCATGCGCGCAGTGTGCTGGAGCAGTGCGGCCTGCCGCACGTGCCAGTCGCCGGCGGCGCGACCGGAGCCGGCGTGCATCCCGCGCCACCCGAGCTCGTCACGACGATCGAGACCGTCCTGAGTGGAGCGCTCGGCGACGCGGGTCTGCCGCCCTATCAGGCGCCGCTGTCCGCGCCGGAGCTGATCGCCCGGACGGTCGAGCACTCGGCGCGGCCGGTGACCATCGTCGCCACCGGCCCGCTGAGCAACCTGGCGGTCGCGCTCGGCTCGCGGCGGGTGGCCGAACGGGTCGCTCGGATCCAGCTGATGGGCGGCGCCTTGACCGTGCCAGGGAACCTTTACGGCTCCGCGCTGCCCGGCTTCGACAACTCGCAAGAGTTCAACATGTGGATGGATCCCGTGTCGGCCCGAACGGTGCTGCGCCAGGCCCGCCCGGGCAGCATCCACCTGGTTCCGCTGGACGCGACCGCCGCCGCGCCGATCACGGATGCGTTCATCGACCGGCTCGCCGCGGACCAGCACGCGCCCGGTGCCCGGTTGGTGTTGCGAATCGTCAGCCAACCCGACCTGGCGGCGCTGATCGACTTGGGCATCATGTACTGGTGGGACGCCGTGGCCGCCGTGTCGGCGGTGCACGACGACGGCACCATCACCACCTTCCGCGGCGTCCGCGTCGACGTGGTCCAGGACGGCGAACAGTCCGGTCGAACGGTGCTCACGCCGGACGGCGCGGCGATCCGGGCGGCCTTCGACGCCGACACCGACGTCTTCGAGCGCACCTTCCTCGACGCGCTCAACGGCCGCCCGTGATCGCCGTGGTCACCCTGGGGCTGGCCCGATGTTTACGGTCCTGACGTCGATGTCTTTGAGTGCACCTTTCTCGATGCGCTCAATGGCTGTCTGTGACCGTCGCGGTCGCTCGGGGGTGGTGTGCAACGCGCCGATGTGCATGGCCGCGACATCGATGTCTTTGGGTGCACCTTTCTCGACGCGCCCAGCGGCTGTCTGTGATCGACGCGGTCACCCGGGGGCGGCCTGCAAGGCGCCGATGTGTACGGCCCCGACAAGCCAGTCGGCGTCCGGGCGCACGGCGGTGAGCGAGAGCCGGAATCGGCCGGAGACGTCGTTTCCGGAGAAGCTGGTCTGCTGCGCGTCGACGCCGACGACGACCGCGGTGGCCGGTCCGTACCGATGCACCTGGGGTTGCTCGACAGCGAATGCGCGGTTGCGCAGGCCGTTGTCGAAGCGTGCCAGCCACTGTTGCCGGTTCAGCACGAAGCCGGCCGCCCCAACGCCGACGAAGTCCGGGGCGAGCAGGCGGTCCAGTCGTGCGGAGTCGTTGTCCTGCTCGGCCGCCGCCCATCCGCGCACCAGGTCGAGCACGTCCTCGTCTGCCATGAGATCCTCCTTAAGTTGGAGTAACCCCAAATCTATAGCGGCAATGCGCCTGGAGCTACCCTATTGCCGTGGGACTTCGTGAGCGCAAGAAGGAACAGACCCGGCACCGGATCACCGAGGCCGCGCACCGGTTGTTCGGCGAGCGCGGCTTCGACGAGGTGACTGTCGCGCAGGTGGCACGCGCGGCCGAGGTGGCCGAGGCCACGTTGTTCAACTACTTCCCGACCAAGGAGGATCTCTTTTACTCCGGCCTGGAGGCCTTCGGCGATCGGCTGATCGACGCGGTCCGGCAGCGGCCCGTCGGTGAGCCCGCGGTGGTCACGGTCCGATCGTTCCTGCTCGATGTCGGTGGGCAGCTTGCGCAGATCGCGGCGGGGGACCTGGAGGTGCTGGAGCGGGCCCGCACGACCGCGCGGATCATCTCGGCCAGTGCCGCCCTGCGCGCCCGGGAGCGGCAGGCGATCGCCGATATCGCCGGCGACCTGGCCGCCGTGCTGGGCGACGATCCGGTCACCCGGGCGATGGCGAACGCCCTGATGGGGGTGCACAGTGCCCTGGTCGACTACGCCCGCAACAGGCTGCTGGCCAACGACCGGCCCGGCGCGATCGCGGCCGACTTGCGTACGTACGGTGAACGCGCTTTTGCCTTGCTCGAACGCGGCTTGAAGGACTTCGCCCGGGGTGCTGGGCTGGTCTGACGGCCCCGGGTACAAGGCTTTGCCCGGGGCGTCGCGCCGGTCTGACGGGCCCGGTCAGCGGCCGAGCCGGGCCAGCTCCGGGGCGGCCTCGGCGAGCGTCGCCACCCCCTGGTCGGTCCATGGGCCGGTGGTCAGCACGCCGACGTGGTCGATGCCCAGCTCCGCGAACGCCGCGCACCGGGCGACGAACGACTCCGCGGATTCCCCCGGCGCCAGGCGGGTGGCGATGGTTTTCTCGATCTTTTCGTACGGGCGGCCGATCGCGGCGCACAGCTCCGCCAGCACCGCGAGCTTGCGTCGCACGGTCGCCCCGCCGTCCGGGATGTCGAACACGTTGCACGCGTCCGCATAGCGCGCCACCAGGGGCAGCGTCCGCCGTTCGCCGGTGCCGCCGATCAGGATCGGTGGGTGCGGCCGGGAGACCGTGGCCGGGCTGTGCACCGGGGCGTCGAGCGTGTAGTGCTTGCCGGCGAAGGCGGACTCGTCGCCGGCCCACATCTGCAGGGCTATCCGCAGCGTCTCCTCAAGTCGCTCGAACCGCTCGGCGACCGGTGGCAGGGGCAGCCCCATCGCCGCGGCCTCGTCGGACTGGTATCCGGCGCCGACCCCGAACATGGCCCGGCCGTTGGACAGCACGTCCAGCGTGGTGACCGCCTTGACTAGCAGGGCCGGTGGCCGGAACGTCACGCCGGTGACCATCGTGCCCAGGCGCACGTTCTCGGTGCGCGCCGCGAGGAATCCGAGGGTCGTGTAGGCCTCGAGCATCTCCGTCTCGCCGGGGCGGGCGCCGTACGGATCAACCTGCAGCAGATGATCCGGGACCCAGACGCCGTAGAGACCGCCCTGGTCGGCGGCCCGCACGAGGCGCGACAAAGCGCCGGTCTGACCGGTGGGCCAGGAGAAATTCGTGACGGTCATACTCAGTCGCATCGGAGCCCCCAAAGAAGAGTGTCACTCCGACCATAGGGTTACCCCAAAAATTTGGCCACCCTGATATTCGGCCTCAGGGTTCACCCTGTCTCCGCCGGCCAGCGCCGCAGGATGAGGCGTTCGGCGCTGCCGATGGCGAGGTTGAGCACGATCCCGACGACCCCGATCGTGACCAGCAGGGCGAAGGCGCTCGCCACCTGGAAGCTCTGCTGGTACTGCACCAGCAGATAGCCCATGCCGCCGGTGGCCACCAGGAAGTCGACCAGCAGGGTGACGATCAGGCAGACCGGCACCGCGATGCGGATCCCGATGACGATCTCGGGAAGCAGCGACGGCAGCACCACCTTGCGCATGCGTTCCCCGGCGCTCAGCTGGAGGCAGCGGGCGACGTCGAGTCGCATGGCGGGCAGCGCCGCCCGGGCGGCCGCCGTGTTGAGCAGGATCGGCCAGATGGAGCCGTAGACGATGACGCCGATCTCGGTGCGTGCCGACGCGTGGAACAACACGAGTGCGGCCGGCACGATCGCGGCGGCCGGCGTGGCCCGGACGAACTCGAGCACCGGGCCGAGTGCCCGGCTCAACCGGCGCGACGCGCCCAGGGCGCCACCCAGCGCCACCCCGAGGACCGTCGCCAGCACCAGCCCGGCGACGAACAGCCGGAGGCTGATGCCGAGGGCGGGCCACAGCGCCCCGCTCTGCTCGATCGTCCGGAACGCCGACCACCAGGCCGACGGCGGCGGGGTATTGATCGAGTCCTGGTCGCCGATCAGCTGCCACAGAACGAGGACCAGCGCGATCGGGGCCAGCCCTCGAAGGGTCCGCAGACTCATCTGCCGCTCCTCTCCGCAACCGCGGCGACGCCCGGGAAGACGACCCGGAACGCCCGTACGAGTCCGGCGTTGGCGACGATGCCGAGCACGCCGACGAGCAGCACATAGGCCCACATGCGGGCCGGCTGCATCGCGCTCTGCTCCAGGACCAGCTGGTTGCCGACACCGCTCTGCAGCCCCAGCATCTCGCTGACGACGCATACGACCAGCGCCGTGGCCAGCGCGAGCCGGGCACCGACCAGCATCGACGCGCCCGTCGCGGGCAGAACGATCTTGCGCAGCGTCGCCGTGCGGGACATCCGCATGGTGCGCGCCACGTCGTACAGCCGAGGGGGCACCCCGCGCACGCCGCCGGCCGTGTTGATCAACATGGGCCAGAGCGCCGCGTACGCGCCCAGGATCACCTCGGTGGTGTCGCCCGTGCCCCACACCAGAATCGCGATCGGGATCAGGGCCACGACGGGCAACGACCGGAGCAGATCCACTGTCGCGTGCGCCCAGGAGGCGACCGTCTGGTTCAGCGCCAGGAGCAGCCCGATGACGCACCCCGTGCCGGTGCCGATGGCCCACGCTGTCAGCACGACCCGAACGGTGTGCTCGAGGGCCGGCGCCAAGCCGCCGTCGGGCCCGGTCAGCTCCCGGAATCCGTGCCAGATCTCGACCGGGCCGGGCAGCGAGGAGTAGCTGACGACCTCGGCGGTGACCAGCAGTTGCCAGATCACCAGTACCGCGAGAACGACGGCGAGACCCGTCCAGTTGGCGGCCCGGCCGCCGCGCTTAGGGCCCGACGATGAATTAGCTGGTCGGCGGTTTTGAAGATCGGCTCGTTGGGTTCGGTGTGATGAGCGAGGATGCTTTGGCGGTGAAGCTGGCGGT
>Ga0307513_10001119_pt1 | contig 38809 bp, 9 predicted proteins | sample 15_EM_MG_FD_202174 | JGI IMG/M metagenome (GOLD analysis project Ga0307513, IMG submission 202174) | Populus trichocarpa ectomycorrhiza microbial communities from riparian zone in the Pacific Northwest, United States - 15_EM | ecosystem: Host-associated > Plants > Roots > Unclassified | place...
AAAAACAATTATTTATGTATGAATTTTTTAAAAAAATAAATTTTTTAGTTTAGGTTTTATGAAAATGACGTTAAAAAAAATAAAGTAAAGCCCTTTAAAAACAAGTCCAAAAGTCTGAACATAATGGACTAGTTCCTAGGGCCTAAGCAAGGGCAGGTGTGCCTAGGCCTGCAAGGGTAGATTTTATTAATTAATTCAAATTTCATTATTTATGGGTCCTACGCAAGTTTTTGTAATTTTTATGTAAAGGGATATAAAAAAAAATTTAGACAATGATGTAAGATATATTTAAATTAATATATTCATTGTATTTTTTTTTTTTTCATATAAGTATTTCATTCAGATTTTATTATTATTTAAGGATCTCGTTAAAGTTTTTGTAAGTTTGATGCAAAAGGAGATAAAGATTTTTATGTAGTGATATGAGATAACTATAAATTAATTTATGAATTGTAGATACATTTTTATTTAGATTTTATTATTTATGAATTCTATATATGTTTTTGTAAATCCGATGTAATGGAATTGTATTTTTATCAAAATTAATTATTTTTGGATCTTATTAAATTAAGATATTGAGATGTTCAGGCAATGGTTAAAATTAATTTGGTTCCTATTATTATGAATTTTTCAAGATTTTATAAAAACTATGAAATTAATCCTTAGAAGATGTCCCCCTCGAAAAAAGGTATAATTTTAGATTGTGGTATGAGAAAATTTTCCAAAATTAATTTCTTCATTGTTAGACCTCAAGATTTTGCATTTATGGATTCCTTATAAAAGCTTGTTTCTATATATAGATCAAATAAATATCTTTTAGTATTCATGACTTTTGCAATATTGTGTATAAAAATTGTCAAGCGGCTCACGCATTTGCGTGGGTTTTATTTATTTATTTTTTTAATGATTTCATTATTTTTTAATTTAAATGTATTTTATTTTCAAGCTTAAAAAACTTGAAAAGAAAAATCTTACTTCGTGTACATAATTTCAGAAAAATGTGGAGAGGGGAATAGGACAAAGAGCATAAGGGAAGAAAGATGTGGGAGAAGAAGTATTTAATTTTTTCTGATTAATGAGTTCAGAAAAATAAACCATAATATTATTTAAAAAAATAAAAAATATTTTAATTATAGTTACATTAATCTCATACTTTTAAACTCTCGCATTGAAATTTTTTAACACCTTAAAAATTGCATACTTTAATAATTACAGTTTTAGTTGGTTTTGGGTTTTGGTACTAATTCTTATATAATTGAGAGAAAACATGTTAGAATCCACTATTTTTATTTAATAATCACAATTACCCAAAACAAATCTTAGATGCAATAAATTGTAAATTCTACTATGAGTAAATTGTAATTCAGTCTTGTGCTTTGATGGTTTTGGAAGTTAGTCCCTCTATTTTTTAAAATTATACGTTAGTCTCCCGATTAAAGTTGACTATGAATTTTCAATTTTGTTTTTGAAAACTTGAAATTACTCTTGTAATTTTGTGTGTAGAAGATAAAATTAGAATATTTGATTACAGACAAGGGATTTTTAGGGGGGGGAAATAATTTAAATTTGATGAAAAACTAAAAAAAAATCCTAAGTTGCATTTACAAGACAATCTTAGTTGTAATAATTGTAAAATCTATATAACCTTATTACAGAAATATAAATGAGTAAATTATAATTTAGTCCCTGTGTTTTTTATGATTTTATAAGTTAGTCCCTTTATTCTTGAAAATCATAAGTTAGTCTCCTAACCAAAGTAAGCTGTTATTTTTATTTTATGTTTTTGAAAATTTTAATTTTTCCTTTTTAAATAAACATTTAATTCCGTCTGTACGTAGTAGATAAGAAATTGAGAATCTTGATTATAAATGAAGGATTTTTTAATTGTGGTAAAAAAAACTAACAAAAATACCAAATTACAATCAAATATGAGAATATAGGGACTCAATATTAAATTAGAAAAACAAAACAGAGATTAACTAATTATTTCATTAAAAAAATTGGAATTAAATAATAATTTTTCCTTTAAAATCAATTGCAATTAATATTGTCAAACAAATGACATTGCAATAAATTTTACATGTATATATATAGCTTAAATATGTGACTTTTGAAAAGAGACAGAAAGCCCACATAATTATTATAGCCCACAAGCCCAATTGTTTGAGATTAAAGAAACACAAACAGGCCACAATTAGGCTGCAAAAAATCATCAAAAACTCAAACTTTTTTTGCCATTGATTCACAAGTTATTGTCAATCATCATGTTTTTCTTTTCTTTATATAAAATCTACCTGCTAGTTCCTGCTGCAAGAAAAATTATGGCGGGTTTTCTTAGATTCTAGTCTTTAGTATTTGAAAAATATTGGATACATAGTAGATAATACATGATTAATTTCCATGAATCTTCTTTATTTTAATCTTTAATTTCTTTTTTTTTTTTAATCTTACTAAAATTTTTCATGTATAATTGTTACGGTTATTGGATTTTCAACAATTATTTTCTTAAAAAATTGGAAGTAATTTGAAATGCTTTATTTATACTTTTTTTTTGGAAAAATTAGATATGACTCATTGTACAAAAATAATAAAATTTAATTAATTTCAATACATATTGCATCTAAGGTATTACCATATGTTGGTTACTTTTAAAATTTTCTAGCATTGGCTATTTTCCAATTTTTTATTATTATTGATATATATACATACATATAATTTTCTTTTAAAAAACAAAATAATGTTACATAAATTATGATTCAATATTAATGATGTTTCAAAATATAATATGCTCCTGAATGAGATTATTTAGTATTTTAGATATTAGTTAATCACACATTTAGATCAATATTCTCTTTTCTAAAGCTTGGAAAGTAGATGATTGATGGTAAAAAGCTCAATAACTACAAAATAGTCTCTTTTGCTAGGATTTAGAGAGCCTCGTATGATGAAGTCAATGATTTTTTTAATAAGGAATTGTAATAAATGAAAGAATAAACTTTAAATTCCAAAATAAAAATATTTGTTCTTGTTTTATATAATAAATACTATGAGAATTAAAGTATGAATACTTAGATGAGAGAAATTGTTAACCTTTTATCTGGGTGGTTCATAGGGCAGTTATAATTTCTTAATCTTGTCGTTTTAATAGAGTGAAGGGGTTAGCGAGTCATTTTCTCATAATATAATTAATGAGGGATAAATATACATTACACAACATTAATGAGAGAAACATATCTCATACACAATATTAATGAGGGACAAATATCCCTTACACGTTAATTAATGAGATGAAAATATAATAGGCTAGTGGGAAAGTTTTTATATACCTATAGATGTAGGGAAACAAATATCGTTGACATGAAGATTTCATGTTGAAAGTATTAAGAATAAATAAAGAGAGTCTTATGGCCCTAAAATGGGCCTATAACAACTTCTAGACTAATTGGGCTTGGCATGCACCTAAGTCCAGGAGACGTGGATTTAGCAACTAGTCAGACCTGTATTCATTTAGACGCAGCACGTGGATTATCAAAGGATGTTGAGCCTGAAAACTCATCAGACCTACGTTTGTTTGGACTCGGCCCATGGTTGACTTAAGAATGTTAGGTCAGACAACTCGTCAATCTCATGTCTGCGTGGGCTTAGCACGTGATTGAACTCAAGTATGTTGGGCCTAGAAGTGAGCAGACATGTGTCATATGAGCTTGATATTCTACCAAGCCTAGGGATATTGGGTATGGATGCAAGCCTCGCCCACATGTCAATGGATTAACACTATATTATTTGATCTTTTTAGACAGGGAATTAGGCTATTTCAAAAAACATCAAAAATATTAGTTCTTCAAATATTAATAAAAAATATTAGTTTTTCAAATATTGATTTGCAATTAATTGAAAAAATTTATCATCTTATGTATTAGTAAGTGTATATAATGTAGAGAGAGCTAGACGATTATAAAAAATGAGACTTTTTGACCTTTTGAACAACGAAAATTAAAATAAACTAAAAACAAGTGAACAACTAAGTAATATATATAATGAAAAATTAGAATATTAAGAAGAAAAGAAAGATGCAAGAATTATAATCCATGATCATCCTAATTAATCACTCATGAAAGCTTCTCGGGAGATATTATAACACAAAGCTCAAATAATATAATTCTCAATTTCTCAATATCTTCCGACATATATTATTTAGGCAACGAGAGAGTTTGAATTGCCATTTGATATTAAATAGTTTCTAGCATTAGTAGAATGGGATTTTGTTAGAGTTAATGTATACAAAATTATTGTTAGAATATCATAAGAAGATTTAAAAAAATTTGAATTGAAAGTTTTAGAGACTAATTTTTCTAATTAAATAAAAAATAATAATCTAAATACAAAACCCAAATATTTAAACTTAAAAGTTTAAGATTTCTTTTTATTTGAAAGTAGACACCTTACATGTAGCCTTTTTTAAAGGAATTTATTTAATTTCTTTTATAAGATTAAAATTTCAATTCAATGACTTAGAGGAGCAAATGCATATCTATTCAAGCAACTTTTAGATGCTACTCAACAATATCACATTGCTGAAACAAATCATCAAGTGCTTAACTTATATGTTGAAACTTTGAGAGCCGAGATATGTGTTGTGAAAACAGCATTAAGATCTCAAATCAATTGACATGTAAAGAAATATAAAAGAATAAATTCAATCAATCACACAAGAGCGCATAAGGAATTTATTTAATTCGACAACTTAGGCTTACTCCACTCGCAAGACGATAAAACAAATTCACTATAAGAAAGTAGAAGATTACAAAGTATTACACAAAATTGATTTAACCTAAAATTCAAAATTAATCAAAAACTCACTTTTTTCTCTCCTCTCTCTAACCATCTAAGTGTAGAGAATTGAAGCACTTACAAATAAGCTTTAAACCTAAAATATGATAATTTTAGGTTTTTATACATGGATTAATTACATTACATGTGTATTTCTTTTCTTACTTGGATCTACAATTTAAGACAAACACAATAATATGCTTATTAATGGGACAAAAAGCAGGACTTTTATATGAAAATAAAGTGAAAAAAATAAATTGTAAAGGAAGAAAGAAAATAAATAATTATATAAAAAGACTTTCAGTCCAAGTGGACTAAATTTAGTTTAAATTAGTTCAAATCAACTCCTCTGGCTACTACTAATTATAGGTAATTGGAGAATCATTTTTCATAGGATGATGGGTTAAAATCACCTTCATCTAAAAGTAAATTAAGGGTTAATTTTTATTTAATTTAAAATATATAGAGGTGATGAAGTCATTAAAATTTAAAATTGGATCTAGATTTCCATAGTTGTATGATAGGCTGATGACTAACCTGCAAAATAAGTTTTTTGACAAAATAGAAGACCCTTCGGTACTTAAGTTAGTAAATGTAGAAGAAATGAAATATGTATGTGAAGAAAGGATGTGTGGTAATGAGAACAATGTTATATATGGAACAAGAGAGTAATTGAATCAAATGAGTTTGTTTGAGCTTTTTACCTAATGACATGTGGTATTTAATGATATGTCACGCTTGTCATTGAGGGATTAGGGTTGGTGTTAGAGAGTAAGTCATTGGTAAAAAGGTGGTTAAGCCATGAGATGTGGTGCAAAGTTAGGTTTAGAGATAGCCATTGATGAAAAGGGTGGACAAGCTAAAAGAATTGGTGTATCGTCAGCTTAGGAATAGTTATCGGAGAAAAAGTTGGTCTTAGACAATTTAAAAGAGATAGTTATTGGTGAGAAAAGACTTTTTTGGAGTGAAAATTATAGTTAAATTTGACTCCAAATTGATTCATGTTAGAGAATAATATAAATCATATCCTGAAACCTCACCTAACAGCTTAAGCTATTGGGTTGAGATGGTTCCTTGACATGGTATCAGAGCATTGATGACCAAGCGGTCACGAGTTCGAATCTCACCATCCCCATTTATTGGATAAAAAAAAAATTAAACACAAGGTAATGTGGGCCTGTGCAAGTTTCAAGTCCAAAGGGCTTTCACTTGAGGGGGTGTGTTAGAGAATAATATAAATCATATCCTGAAACCTCACCTAACAGCTTAAGCTATTGGGTTGAGTTGGTTCCTTGACAATTCATAAATCATGTATTAGGTTATGGTGATTTCACGATCTCTTTATCCTTGTGGCTTGGTTTTCTTTATACTTGGGTTGGGTTTTATGTTTTTTTCTCGTAACTTGCCTTGAAGCAAATCACATGACTAATGGCTGTAAAGTAAGTGTTCTCTAGAAATTATGATTTTAGAGCATTGCTTTGATCTTTGATCTTTTCAGGACGTTTTTCTATTGGAAATAATTGATCCAATGATACAGCCAGTGAAAGCTATTATTACTATTTTTAATAATGCAACCAATAAGGAGTCCCTGGAATTGAAGAAGCAAATACATGGTTTTTTTTTATTGTGTTTTATTTGTATTCTTGTGTTTTTATGGTCATATACAAGTTCAGTTTGGTTTTTTTATTTTTATTTTCATATCCTTGTCCTTGAAGATTCTTTTTGGCTTTTTATACGTCTTATCTAGGTGTTTTCATGCATTTTTATGTTTATGAAATAAAAAAATATTGGCCATTATAGGTTAGGAGTGCTGTTAGCATAGAAGTCAATATTAGTATAGTCTTGGTCTGAGATGGTTTATTGGCAAGAAAAGGTGGTCATTGAAGGCTAGGTACAGGGTTTATTTGGGCTAAGATTGGATTGACCTTTTCTCCCCTTTTCCTTCTCTTCTCTCCACCTTTGGTTTGGTTTAGGATAAGAGTCGGCTAAACCAAGGTCGAAGATGGTTTTATTGGTCTAGCTAGGAAGGAAAGAGCTCAATCGTGCTAGGCTTAGAGAGGGTTCGGTTGGGCTACCCATTTCTTCTCCTCCTTCCCTCTTTTCTCTCCCTCTCTTCTTGTCTTCGCGAGCAGCCTCGGGTGGGCGGCCCTATTGTCTTTGGACATATATTTTATTTTCTTCGCACCATCTAGAGGGATTGATTTGACCAATATAAGAAGTGCAGGGGCCTTGTTAGATTTTAAATTGTCATAATTAGCTGTTCAAAATGGACGTTGAATGTTAGATAGACTCGACATCATTGTTGTTGTTTTTTATTACTGAAAGAACATAAGGTCGCGTAGACATGTTTTGAAAAGGAGGAATTCATTGAGATTAAATTTTCCAGCTTTAATAATTTAAATTACTTGGAAGGAAAAGGACATACTGAATTGTTGAAAGACGAGTAAGACAAAGGGTACTGGGGGGGAGGGCTATGAATTGATAAATGAATTATATTCCTAATTATTTTTCATGGCTTCCTGTCGGCAAGGTTGTCCCGTGTTAATGTTCTGTTCTTGTCTTTATTTTATTTTATTTTGTTAAGAAAATTGAAACCAAGATTTCTTATAAGAAGGGAAAATACTTTGTATCAGTTAAGCTATAAAACATTAACTTTTAACACTTAAATGTTATGAATAACTGTAGGCGCTCAGTTTAAAGTTCAAAAATCAAACTTTTTAGGATTAACAATGAGTTGCCGACAATATTATTAACAAAGGTTTGGTTTCAATGTCTTGAAACCATAAGAGAATGTCAATCTTTGGCGGAACAAGATGCTCCCATAAAAATGTCAATCTAGAGAGTACGTAGCTGTCTATGTTTGTGTATCGTTTATTCTAATATTTCTATAAAATATATACCTGGCAAAAAGCAACGATCTTTTGTAACAAGGCTGGCTAAAGATTTCTTGTAAGAATTAAGAATTCGGAGACCATATATATCTTAAGGCAATATTTTGTTGGTGTCGGTGTAAAATCAAGAGATGGATTAACCTGAGGGTTCCGTCATGCATGTGTCTCTTTCAGTACTATTCAATGATAGTGAAGCCGGGAAGACCGACATGCTGTTAATTTGTCAGTAGTGTGCGATTCTTGGATATATTCAACGTTTACAAGGGACAAAAAAAAAATAGAATAATGTTGTAAGATTTCCCATTCCTGTATTTGGGACTACCTTAATTTTCCTTTGATTTCATGATCAGCCAAGTTAATAATTTCCGTCTCAAGTTTTGACAACCACAATTCCCTGGTTGAACTAACAAATGGCAAGAGCCTCGACCTTCTAGATGAGAAATTAACACTTCTGTGATGAGCTCATCGATCATGGCTAAATGTAACCGTACGTAGTTGGGTTGTGGTGGGGTAGCCTGAGCTGGCTTGGGAGGGGATAGCTTCATGGCTAAGACAAATTTATTGGTCTCTGTCAAGAGCGAGCAATCGTCTTCTTGCAAGTAAGCACGAGCTGCAGCAAAGGTGGTTTCTTGGGATGAGATTCAAGATGATGCATCTTCCTTCCTTGTTTTGTCCTTTCTTTTTTGTTCTAGCCAGCTGCCACTACGTGCGTTTTATCGGATAGGAGACTGTATTTATGGTTAATTAGGTTTCGGGAATACAAGTTTCTAATTAAGAAAACATATAAATTATAGTTAATTTTTTCTAATCAATGTTTTATAAGAGTTTAAGTGTTTAGGATAAAATATGATTTTAACCTCGCCGCATGATAACACTCATGAACGTACGTAATCATATCATAATGATTAATGAAGCTGTTTCATGTATATGTAACCAGCAGCACTAATTGAAGGAAAATCAGAGGAACAGTCACCAAATAGTCAAAGATTGCATCCACAAACAATTAGGTAGACAATTCCATTAACTAATTAAAACAAATTCGGATGTTCACAACAAATTAAGACAGGGAGATTAAGAACGAAAGAGACTTGCTTATTAACCAGACCATGCATGCATGATAAGGCACTCAGCAATAAGGGCTGCTAACCTCCTTTACAAAATATCAATTAATACATTAAAAAGAAAAAACAATTATGAAAAGGGAGTGTGTATAATCATCCAACTCCATACAAAATCAGGAGCTCTTCATTGAATCAGACGACCAGGAACTTTTTTATTGGATCAAACGGTACTGCGTCTCTCCATCTGTTTTTTTAAAGACAACAACAAATATGTTAAAAAAATGAAGGGACCGGCCCCATGAATTAAATATATATATACACATGCAACTTCAATTAACACATAAATCAATCATCTGTTGTGATCCTCCACTATTTATTAATATTATATATATAAATCTTCTTTTAAATTAAAACATATTTAATTTTCTCATAAAAAAGAAAGAGCACCTTTCAATATCAGAGCGCAGTATCAGTGTTTTTTTACTAAATTTCAAGAACACAGCTTCAAACTTATATAGACAGTGGAAATAAAAGGGAGAGAAACTAATTAAGGAGGCGGATGAGAGAGCTTACAACAAGAGATCATGAAGAAGAGGGTGATATCGATGATCACTTGGTAATGATATAGACGGCATAAATGATTCCAGGGATGTACCCTAAAATGGTAAGCAGCAAGCAGATCCAAAACTCCGCCTGACATATTTACAAGAACAAAGGATTGAGATATACAGACACTTGCAAGTTCTATACGTACTAGCTAGCTAGGAATCGATCGAGAAACAAATGATCAGTGCTGCTAATTGCTTACCCCGCAACCAAACTTGAGGAAGACACCGAGAGGAGGCAAGATGATGGCCAGCAAGATGTCTATGAAGTTAGTACTTGACATCTTCTTGACTAATTAATTAATTAATTAACTGCTAATTAATTAACTTTAACAGGCTAGCGAATTGCTCTTCAGGATCAGCTGCTTCCTTCTCTGTTGGCGTAGTAATTCTCTCAAGGGCTGTTGTTGCTGGTTATATATAGAGAACCAAAGCCACTCCCCCGACAATAACTTCCACGTCGTCTACACGCGTACTCCTAATTACGTCTAGATATCCACCTTCTTTTTCATGTACGACGTCGAGGCAAAAGAATTAATAGATAAAGTAAAAATAAAAACAACATGCTTTTATATATATATATATATATATATATATATATATATATATATATATATATATATATAATTTTTGTTTTGAAGATGCAAAAACAGATTTATTTTATATTTGAATATTTATCTCTTATTCCTTAAAAAAGAAGTTTAACAGTAGCCAAACAAGCATAATCTAACATTTGTAACATGACTATGATATCTTGTTTTTTGCTTCACCGATATTTTTGGATTGATTTATATATAATTAAATTGAGATTGATTTTAATTTTATATATAAAATTTCACAAATCTATCTCTTAATACAAAAAATGATTTAAATTTATTAAGACCTCTTGTTGTTAAGTTTGAGGTACAATTCATAATTATCATAATTATTAATGATTTGCTGTTAAGTTTGATGAATTAATTATGATTTGTTTTCGTGGAAAGATTAAATCAGAAAGCTTAAGATTAGAAGATGCCACGCTTTTGGGTTGTAAGAATCGTATTTGTACGGCTTACAGATAAGCCATGTTATCTTGCTTTCCTCCCGGGCCAAGAAGTTGAGTTGTGTGGACTGTGGAGAGATCTTTTTAATTATTATTATTATTATTATTTTATCTAAGAGAGTAAATTCAGAGGGCCGCTCCTAGGTTGACATGTCGTCGAGGAGGAGCAACAGCGGCGATGGAGGCTGGAAACCGTGCGCGACGGGGACAGAAACCGAAATGAATGTACGTAATTGTCATCAAGACGGACGTTACTGCCTACATAGAGCAGTCGCAGGCCCACGGGTGGCGGCTATCTTGGTCCCCCCTGACGAATTATTATTTTTGTTTGGAACTGAATTTTAATTTGTTTTTTTTTATTTTAAAAAGAAATTATATTAAATTATTTTTTTAATCATTTTAATTTGTTTATATCAATTATAGATTTTAACAAATAAAAAACAATCACTCAAAATCTTATTTATGAAGGCGCTATATTTGTCCATTGCAGGCCAACATTATCAATTTTGCTTCTACTGACTTGGAAGAATCAATTTAATTGCAAGCTTTCATGTCGACAATCCCAAGTTAATTCACCCCCTTGCCTCTGTGGGGCTGTCATGCATCAACCGACATCTATTTAACCTCATGCATCATCATCATCATCATCATCATCATCATCATCATCTTCTTGTTTCTTACAAAGAAAATGACAATAGAGTATAAACACAGCATCACTCCTCTATTTTGAAAAATAATCAAATAACAAAGAAGATCTTTTGCTATTATATCTTAGTGATGAAGAATTCAAGATCACCAATTATTAGTATCAATCAATCTAGCTAAAAAGAATCAGCAAGTCCTTATTTAAGAGGGAAAGAACCCCTCCCTTGACACGCAACTACATGGATCATCTCAGATAATCTAGATTTTAGATAATCTATGAATATATTTAGTTATTTTTTAAATAACTTTTCATACTGAAATACATGTTAATAATATTTTTTTATTTTCTTAAAATTATTTTTGATATTAGCACATCAAAACGATCTAAAACGTACAAATCATATTAAATTTTAATTAAAAAAAATTAAATTTTTTAAAAATGTGATTTGCACCGTATTTCTAAACCGTTTATAAAATTACCTACGAATATAAAAAAAAAGTTGTGGGGCATGAAAATATCATCAACGACAACTGGACAGCTGGTTCACAGGTCTAGACTTCAAGATATTTTTAGAGATAGAAAAGAAGGGGGAGGCTAGTACACCATGTGCCAATGCTTAGGCCTTAAGATCCCAAGGGGGAGCCGACACCCTTTTTTTCCTTTTTTATTTAAAACATCATTAATATTCTAAATTGACGCGGCCATGAATCTAATCCCCAATGCTTTATTAAGAAGATCATCTCCTATGCACTTAATTTGTTTTATCGATCTTCTTCTCTTTATTAAGAGGAATATAATTGGTCCCCTTGTAACTACACCACAACAAGCCATACATACAGTGATGAAGTATCTGATTAATCTTATCCCTTTGTGATCTTATCTTAAATCAAACATACAGTTGGCTGCTTGAAACCGATGGCTGTCTTGAAAGGGCATCCATCTCCCCCACCTGAACACGCTAGCAACAATGGGCTGGCTACCTTTGTCAATCATCTACCTTTAACCTTTATTCGTCGTCTTCATGCTCATGATGGGAACCACATCTTGTACGGGACCGCGGGAGGAACTGCTTAACTGTGATACAGGATGGTGTCTGCATGCTGATAATCAAAGCATGGCTTAAATTTGCATAGAGAAAGGTTCACTGACAATTCTTTTGTCCGTGAACAATTGGAAGTGCGGCACATTGAGACATGTATACTATCGAACTGGCCACTTTTATCTTTGAAAATATCATGTTCTTGATAAATGCTGCCCGTATTTTTGCTGATAAAATTAACAACTCTTCAGAGTTTAAAACATTTCTTAATAGTTAAATCATAAGATTTGATAAATGGAGACTTCCAACACTACTAGTTAAGGGCCTAAAAGTTGTCATTAAACCCATAGACATGAGCTTCATGACCCCAAACATTATTTTGCAATCGAGGGAGAGATGTTTTTGTGTGGATAATAATCGAATAGGAGACATGCATCTAATTCGGATTTTCACTCCACTCCATAAAAATAGTCTTCAATTAGCATCCCCCCAACAAGCTAGATCAAGACGGGCTGCTGTTGGCGAACCTGAAATATCACAGTAATTTGTAGCAAAAGGCAATCATCCCAACCTCTAAATCTTCATCAAACAAGACAAGATAACATAAAATAGACGCGTGACTTGCTCTAAAACTCAGGTTGTGGGTAGGTCGAGACAATTCAATAGTAAAAATGTTGTTTTAAAAAAAATACATGTTTCAACAACAGACCTAGCTCGTGCAAGCTCTGAATTGGGTTGACCCGTCAGATCCAGCGGAGCAAGGTTCCCTTACTATGAAAAGATGTATACATCCTGTCTTAATTCCTGAAAACATAGTATAGGTTACTTGAACTACTTTTGTGCAATATTATGAAAGTCTACTTACCTCCTGAATCCCATGCAAATTTAGCACCCACTTCAGATTTCATTACAAATCTTACCACCACCATACTCTACCCCTATCCACATCCTAAACACCAAACAAAACAAAACAAAAAAAGCAGAATCTTTAAACAAATACACAACCAAATCTTGGTCAACAACTTCACTTCCACTCCAGTTCTTCATCAACCTCCTTAATTTGCACTCTAAATGCGGTCACATTAACCAAACCCGATGACATGGTCACTATTTCGAGAGATCGAGAATCGAAATGTAGTTAGTTGGACAGCCATTATTGCAGCTTGCCAGCAACATGGTCATGCGAGTCGACCCATTGTACTATTTGAGGAAATGCTGGGAGAGAGTGAAACCTTATCACATTACATTTGTTTGTTTGCGTTATTTACAAGCAAGGCATGCATGTTGAAAGGGGGCATGATTACTTAAATTCCATGAAAAAGGTGCGCATGGTATGAGAGCTGATGTGTATAGGAGTGTTATCGCAGTTCTGCAAATATTACAATAATGCAGGGGGTCAAAGTTTTTCTTTCCAGAGAGCTGTTTAATCCTGGGGTTAAGATTTGTCAGAACAAATCTGTTTTTGCAGGCCTCATCCATCAACCTATGATGGCTAGTAGAAACCATCAACTTCTTCTATGTTTAGTCCTGAACACCATATCATGAATTTAGTACTTTTTTTTTTGTTACAATGGCCATTTAAAAGCTTAGTTGGGCTTCAAGCAGTCTCTTGGTGCATAGATAAGGAAGTTTGGACAAGGTTTCATCAATGGTGGATCCTCTTAAAAGAGAGAGGGGGCGGGTAGCAGCAGGTTTCATCAATTTAGATTTTCCTTTGATTCAATGGTATTATGATGTATGAATTCAAAGGACTCAACTCAGTCTGTATTAGCAATTGGATCTATAATTTTTCTTCTGAAATTCAGAACTAAACTCACTGTCTGTGTAATGTTTCATGAACAAGAACATGCAGCACTTTGAAGACAGAGAGATTTCATTTGCATAGAAATCACTTAAAAGAGTTAGATAGTGGATGAAAAGCAGTCAGGAAGATCCAGGACTATTTACAAGCAGATGAGAAAAACTAGATCCAGAACCCTACACACAAGATTCATCTATGATAAACTCAGATGCAAATAGAGAGATAGATCTAGTAGAAGCAGGTGAAGTAAGCAAACCAAGCATACTTGTAAAGAGAGAGGAGCAGAGGTGAGGTGATGAGGAGAGGGAGGAATGATCGGAAACCTATGGGATGGGTGGAGTTGGGAAAATAACAAACAGAGCTTAGTTATCTTCCCCACTCACCCATCCAGTAACCTTCCGAAAACCCTACTCCCTCTCCATTTCCTCCCATCCAACATCAACTTCAAGGCGGCTGTCTGCCGAAGCAGTTGCGAACCCTTACCTACCCCTTGCCTTCCAGCCCTTATATACTGTGTCAATTTCAACCTAACTTAGTTGGCTACGGGCATCTGTCTGTTCTGTTGAGTGGACGAGAATGATCCTGGCCGTTCATTCCAACATTTCAGTCAGTTAATGGAACATCGACGACCTTCGCTAGGCAGTGCCGTATCAGGATCGCTATTCCAGGATGGACTATGGATGCTATCGGTCAAGTGAGCAAAAGGCCCTTTATGGGCTAATCTTTGTGACTAGTTTGGGCTTAGTCTCGTTTCGTGTATGTTGATGTTGATTGAGGATACCTGCAGCGGCCCAGCCCATTATAATATATATATGTGCTGTTTGCAAGTTCATGTTGGCCTCAGAGTAAGAGCGGGCCCCCCTTTGGGTTTGTTTTGAGTCTAGTGATTGTTACCTAGCAGAAACATGTGTGTGTGTGAGTGTGTTTTTTAATGGCAAAAGGTCAAGGTAAGGTCAAAGAACTGGGGAGAAGAAACAATGTGTTCAGCAATGTTCTTCCTAACCTAGTTCAATTGTTCACTATATTGTTTAATTATATGAATAATGATTTTTTTTATTTACAATTTCTTCCTCTCAAGTAACATTAGCATGATTGTATATTTTGAGATTTCTTTCCATTTGTATTTTCTTACGTGTACAAATTACCGATGAATATTATATCAATAAATAAAGATTGATTTTGTAAAATTAAACTTCGTTGCTAGCTAAAGAGAGAAAAACTCAAAGATGGAAGATCAAATTTAACAAAAGCAAACAAAATAGACCCTATTTGGATATTGTCAATAAAAGACTTCAATTTTCCATCTAAAGTTTCAGTTGGATCCCTGTTATTTTAAAACTTTATTTTTTTTTTACACTTCAATCCTTCAATCCTTGAATATTGATAAAGAAGAGAGAAAGTTGCCAAACAATTTTAAAGAGAAAGAAAGCGCTCCGATTGTGACATTACGACCACCCAGATGTTCCTGTAGTGACTAATGTTGTAGACAGTGATATGATATAGAAGAATATATACTGGAAGCAGCTAGCATAATTAAAGATGAAATTAAATGATTTACAGTTTTTCACTCCTGGAAGAATGAGAAAAAGCCTTGTTGGTAGTCTTGCTGTCTGTTTGCATGCCTGATCTCACCCTTGAAAATATTAGTATTATGACAAAATCTTGAAGAAACTTGCGATTAAGGTGGATGGCAATCCTTTTTCTTTTTTTTTTTCCTTCTTTTTCAGCCATCCTAAACACCCCACTTTAATTAATTTAACAGTATCGTGCAGAGAGTAGAGATATTCATCAGGGCTTCATGTATGCATGAATTTGTCTCTCTAAGGAGAAGCTATATATAGAGTATTGTGTATCTTTAATTAGTTCAAGGATCCAATATCATCATGAGTCTCTTTCAGGTGAAATTAGGTCAATATATTCCTTGTATAATCCCCAGTTCCCACAAGGAAATAGGGATATATTTTAACGTAAAAAGACGAAGTGGACAACTGGTGTGAAAAGTAGATCACTGACAAATAAATTAGCCAGCCAGCCATATATATAGCTAGGACCATGGTGGTAGGGGACCATAATTTATCGTTGTAAATCATGGGTGATGTTGAGACATGCAAGGATTCATCAAGAATGCATTTGTGGGGGCATACACACACACACGAAAACCTGCATTGATTGCTCTATATAAAAGAAAATGTAGAATCGAATATGGTTTCTGATTGATTTGATGCTGTTTCTGACCATGCAAATTAAGGCATCATCATGTGATCAACTTGCACAGACAGACACAATATCCTTAATTAATTAACCATGTCTCATCCTCTACTCCATCAAGATTGTCTCTTAATTCCTTTTATTTAGCTTTCCCTTTATATATGATCTCGAACAGTTTGTGTACGTGCATCTCTTAGGGCTTGGTTACTTAGCTTAGCTAGGCAGGTGTCATTGATCGTCTAATGTAAATATCTGTAGTCTGTTGAAGATATTATCAAATCTACTGAAGATAATACTGATACTAAAGATAAACATGATCAGGGATTACTATCATGATCAGGGATCACTGATACTGAAGATAATCATGATCTCTGATCATATCTGCACAAGAGATTATTACTGATACTGAAGATAATAATGATCAGTGATTATTGATACTGAAGATAATATCATATCTACTGAAGATAATGCTAATACTTAAAATAATCATGATCAGGGATTACTATCATGATCAGGGATTACTATCATCATCATGAATCTCTGATACTGAAGAGATTATAATCACGGATCACTGATACTGAAGATAATCGTGATCTCTGATCATATCTGCACAAGAGATTAATGATACTGAAGATAATTGTAATCATATTTGCAACAGATATTCCAGGAATTAAGTATATATCTTATCATTCATTGCATTCTTAATGATAGGATTTTTGAATCAGGGATTGTAATATATATAAGACCATGATGTAACAGTATCGTTTAATTTAAGTAAACATATTTTTGTAACTCTTCTTCTACACATCTTTCTCTCTTCATTCTTTTATCTTACATGGTATCAGAGCCATTGACTCACATCACACAAATGGCTTCTTCTTCACTAAACACCTCAGATGCTGCTACTAATGGCAATCCTCCACTTGTTTCTCCTCTAGCCATAAATGTTACAAAACTATCAAAAGACAACTATCATGTCTGGAAAGCTCAATTAATCCCTTTCTTCCATGGGCAAGGTCTCTTTAGATGCCTTGATGGAACCATTCCCGTCCCACCCAAAGAAGTTTCAATGGCTGAAACCTCCTCTGTCACCTTCAACCCTCTTTATGAACATTGGCAGCGACAAGATGCCATCATAGTTGCTTTTCTTTTCTCTACAATTTCAAAAAATGTCCTTATTCAAGTGGTTTCTCATACCACCTCTGCTGCAATCTGGTGTGCTCTAGCCAAATCCTTCTCCTCTCAATCACGTGCTCGGGTTATTCAACTCCGCACAGAACTCGTTAACACTCGTAAAGGTGCACAATCAGCACATGATTTTTTTATGCAGATCAAGAGCATGACAGATGAGCTTGCTTTCGCCGGCCATGATTATGACTCCTTTGTTACTACCATCACAGCCTGCACAGATCCTGTGACTTTAGAGGAAGTATATGCTCTCTTACTCACCACCGAGTCACGTCTATTGCACAACAATTCACCCATGTCCAGCCCACTGTTCATATTGCTACTTGTCAGCCCCTGTCTTCTTCATATAGAGGACGAAATCCATACAGAGGTAGAGGCCGGAATTACAGAGAAGTCTCCTTCTATAATGGCTCCAATGGCAGGAACACATTTCATAGAGATATTATGATATGTCAGGTCTGTGATAAACCTGGCCATTCTGCAAAAAAATGATATCATCAGTTTGACGTTACCTATCGTGACAATGCTGCCAAATCTAGCAATCTGCAGGGTCTGATGGCTACAACAAGTGCTGTTTCTGCAACTAATTGGCATCCTGATACAGGTGATACATATCATCTCACCAATAACTTGGCCAACTTGAATCTACGGAGTGAAGACTTTACTGGTTCAAATCAAGTCCTTGTTGGCAATAGTGCAGGTTTGCAAATTTCTCAAATTGGTTCTTCTATTTTAACTCCCTTAAAAACACCGTTTGTGCTCAAACAAATACTTCTTGTCCCTAAAATTCAAAAAAATCTAATTTATGTTCAACAGTTTTGCAGTGATAATCTTGTGTTTTTTGAATTTCATGATCGTTTTTTTCTCATTAAGGACTACTCGGGGAAAATCCTTCATCACGGCACCTTTAAAGATGGTCTGTGTTCATTATCCAACCTATCAGACACACTCCCTCCTCATGCATTCACTGTTGTATGAGCTTCTTACCAAACATGGCACAACAAGCTTAGTCATGCATCCTTTCCAGTTCTTCAAAAATCTATTTCTGCATTTACATTACCTGTTGCAAATAAAAGACTTCTAGTTTGTTCAAATTGTCAAATAGCTAGAAGCAGTCAATTGTCTTTCAAAACCAGCAATCATAAATCCATTAATCCTTTAGACATAGTGCATACTGATGTTTGGGGACCAGCACCCATCTTGTCAAACAGTGGTGCTCGATACTATTTATGTTTTTTAGATGATTGCACTAAATTCATATGGTTGTTTACTTTTAAACTCAAATCTGATGTTGAGAAAGTCTTTTTGCTCTTTAAAACTTCTGTTGAACAACAATTTAATCGTACCATAAAAAACATTCAATCTGATTAGGGAGGCGAATATCACCGCATGTCTACACTTCTAACTCAAATTGGCATTCATCATCGTAGAGCATGTCCATACACTCATCAGCAAATGGGTGCAGTTGAATGTCGTCATAAACAAATTGTTGAAGTCGGTCTTTCATTACTTTCACATTCTAAACTTCCACAACAATTTTGGGAAGATGCTTTTCTCATGACCACTTATATTATCAATCGTCTCCCTACTCCTATTCTCAATCAAAAATCTCCATACAAAATTGTTTATCATCATACTCCTGACTATCATTTCCTTAAGGTTTTTGGTTGTGCATGCTGGCCTTATCTTCGACCATATAACAAACACAAAATCGATTTCAGATCTAAAAATTGTATTTTTATTGGTTATAGCTTGGACCATCATGGATATAAATGTCTTGATCTTGCAACAGGTAAAGTTTATGTATCCCGTCATGTTGTTTTTTATGAAAACCATTTTCCATATAAAAGTCCTGATCACCACCCTTCTATCTGTCCAGACACAACCTCCACAGTAGTTCCATTTCCAAATGTTATTTCTTCCTTGTCACTAACACCTGCAGGTACATGTGCAACTTCACCATCGCCACACATTGATTCCCATCTACCAGCATCTTCTTCAACTCTAGAGTCGGCACCTCAATCATCAGCAGATACTACCCCTGTTTCCCCTCCCATACCAGTTCCAAATCCCATAGCCACAATCCCAGCTATTTCAAATACTCACCCGATGGTTACAAGATCCAAAAATCACATTTCCAAACCAAAAAAACCCCTGATGGACACACCTTATATCCTCTGCCCCAAGCACTGCATGTTTTTGCCTCTCCCTCCTGCAAAGAATCTACCTCATTTGTTGAAGCCTCCAAATCTTGTCACTGGGGATCTGCAATGAATTCTGAATTTAATGCCTTGCTCCGCAATCAAACCTGGGAATTGGTCCCTTCATCACGCCATCTTAATGTCATTGGCTGTCGCTGGATTTTCAAGATTAAAAGGAAAGTTGATGGCTCCATTGAAAGATATAAGGCCTGACTGGTTGCTAAAGGTTATCATTAGCAGCTAGGGGTGGATTTTCATGAAACTTATAGTCCAGTTGTAAAACCTGCAACTATCCGGCTTGTTTTATCCATTGCAGTCTGCAACAATTGGACAGTTTGTCGGTTGGATGTCCAAAATGCATTTCTCCACAGAAATTTGATAGAAGTGGTTTACATGGATCAACCTCTAGGCTTCAAACATCCTCAGTTTCATGATCATCTCTGTAAGCTCAAACGCTCCTTATATGGCCTTAAACAGGTGCCTCGCCAGTGGTTTTCCCGCTTTGCTGCTGTGTGATACAATTCGGCTTTGTTGGCAGCAAGGCAGACTTGTCACTCTTTGTGCACACTGACACCTCTAGCATCATATACATCCTCATTTATGTTAATGACATTATCATCACTGGTTCTAATGTTGTTGCTGCTGTTATCACATATATCATTCAGCGGCTGCATAAGGAATTTGTTATCACTGATCTTGGCCCTCTCAGTTTTTTCTTAGGCATTGAAGCTATAAGTGATACTACAGGACTCTATCTCACTCAACGCAAATACATTGTTGATCTTCTTACAAAATCCAAAATGGATGGTGCCAAGTCGTGTTCCACTCCAATATCCACCACTATGGCATTGACAGCAACTGATACTGCATAATTTGATGATCCTACCCTGTACAGAAGCATTGTTGGCGGCCTTCATTATCTCTCATCCACTCAGCCTGATATTGCTTTCGTCGTTCATCACGTTAGCAAATTCATGCATCAACCGAAATAGTCCCACTGGATATGTGTAAAGAGAATCATGCGCTATCTCAAACACTCCATCTCCTACTATTTACTATTGTCTTGTAGCAGCTCCTTCATATTCCAGGCGTTCTCTGATGCAGATTGGGCAGGGGACACAGATGATCGTCAATCTGTTGGTGCCTACTATGTGTTCTTGGCTCAAATTTAATTTTCTGGCGTAGCAAACAACAGGCTACAATTGCTCGTAGCAGTACCAAGGCTGAATACAAGGCCCTCGCAGACACTGCAGCTGAACTCCAATGGTTACAATTTTTATCTACAAAACTTGGTTTACACCTATCTCAAAGTCCCACTCTTTGGTGTGATAATATTGGTGCCACATATCTATCCTTCAATCCAGTGTTTCATGCACGCACAAAACACATCAAGATTGATTTTCACTTCGTCAGAGATCTTGTTTCTAAAAAAAAATTGACTGTCAATTTTTTGTCTAGTCGTGATCAGCTAGCCGATCTCCTTACAAAACCACTCTCTGCTGCACGGTTCAATCTTATGTGCTCCAATCTCAATGTTCGTAACCTCCCGTTCAGATTGCGGGGGCGTGTTGAAGATATTATCAAATCTACTGAAGATAATAGTGATACTGAAGATAAATATGATCATGGATTACTATCATGATCAGGGATCACTGATACTGAAGATAATCATGATCTCTGATCATTTATGCACAAGAGATTATTACTGATACTGAAGATAATAATGATTAGTGATTATTGATACTGAAGATAATATCATATCTACTAAAGATAATACTGATACTTAAGATAATTATGATCAGGGATTACTATCATAATTAAAGATCTCTGATATTGAAGAGATTATGATCAGAGATCACTGATACTGAAGATAATCGTGATCTCTGATCATATCTGCACAAGAGATTACTGATACTGAAGATACTTGTAATCATATCTGTAACGGATATTCTAGGAATTAAATGCATATCTTATCATTCATTGCATTCTTAATGATAGAATTTTTGAATAAGGGATTGTAATATATATAAGACCATGATGTAACAGTATCGTTTAATTTAAGAAAACATATTTCCGTAACTCTTCTTCTACACATCTTTCTCTCTTCATTGCCTTCAAGATTCATCACATATATAGAGAGAAATAACATGCAGCTGTGTGGGCAGGCAAACCTGCCAAGACCCATCGTTTTTAACAATCCTTTTTGGTCCAGACATCTCGTCGTCTATATATAAACCTCTTGTCTTCTTTGTTGCTGATATATATAAAATCCAGGTGACATGCATATTATGTTCTGCGCGCGCGCGTGCTTGATCGATCTTCTTCTTGTTTATTAATTATGCACTTGTGCTAGCTAAGCACTTAGCAGTTATCTCTGCCAGATTTTTAGTTCGTCAGCTAGCGCAGTGCTTAATTAATCAATCTTATTACCTTCTGAAAATAATTAATATTACGGCATGGCCGGGCTATTATAATTTAATAAGGTGGATCCTCTCTCCCAGCATGCTTCAACAAAGACAAATGTGCGCTTGCTATGGTGTTACTTATATAATTTTAGCGTGTCTATATATATATAAAAGCAGCCAAATTAATGCACTTGATGGTATAAAGTTTATGATAGATATTCTTTTGATGGTTAATATGGGAGCACAAACAAAGAGACAAGAGGCAAGAAAGATAGAGTTTGACTAAGATATATATATATGTAGGGTTATATATTCCACAAGAATCCCAAGTTTTATTCATGAAAATAAAGTATTATATATGAGATATGTTTTTTTAATAGATTTACAAGAAAAATAATCATAATCCCTCAACAAAAAGATAAACTAACAAAAAATCTAAAAGGAAACAGATTAATCTAAAAAAAGTAATAACAAAACATAATATGCATTAATTATATGTTCCTTTAGAGTTCAAAACCACATATAATGGTTAAATACTTATATATTTAAGCACCGAATATATGCTTAAATAACATTTTTAATGTCTAATCCGAGGGTCAGTCATTTAGAATTCAACTAATTACAATCATCAGATCTCCTCTTATACGTACCTTCTCCATTAGAGTTCAGCTTAATTAATGCTACTTTGATGGTTTGATATAATCAATTTTTTTTTTTTTGAATCTGACTGTCTCCCACTTGTTTTATATTTGCTAGACTGCCTATATATATATATATATATATATTCTAATTGCTTTTGACCTTCACCTCTTTTTTTTCCTGCCTGACTACACCAGTGTTTTTATTTATTTTTTAATGGGAGAGAAATTTAATTGAATCTACCATATTTACTAAAGCAGTATTTGAAATATATATGCTTGGTCCAGCGGTGTTACATGACGCGAAAAGGAAGCATAAAATATAGTAGGAAGTCGGTCGTTCTTGTTTATAGGGCCGTGGAACTGTGGTTCTGGTGCTGGTAGCTCCACCCACATACACAGTGAAATAATATAAGAAAATAATAATAGTAGATAGTGGTCCTGCCACGCCACTACATGGGAGGAGTGGTCATGTGCAGATTGCTGCTGGGAATGGTCCTGCCAGGAGGAGGAGCTATGAGAGCGAGCAATTTATAAGGCTCCACAGCCAAGAAAGCATTCTATAAAGGAAGGGTGGGTGGTCACTTGGTATTATTTTACATTATCTTCTACTTCTCGTATCTCTACAACACTAGTGCTGGCCACAGCATTTCCTTTATTATATAGTTTACTTAACTCAGGATGTCCCTCGTAACACTATTATGTGTTTTAGTTCTTCTGTTTTTTTTTTATTCATTAAGAAAAATGTTTCCATAATATTGTCATTTGCTTATGGCCTGTTTTTTATTTATTTATTGTGGTAGTGATTATTTTTTTAAAGTGTTTTTCACTTGAAAATTTATTAAAACAATGTTTTTTTTATTTTTAAAATATATTTTTGATATCAGCACACTAAAATAATATATAATTATCCAAAAAAATTAATTTAAAATAAAAGATATATAAAAATTTTATTTTAAAAAAATATTTTTAAAACACAAAAAAAAAAAATTGAGTTTCACCTTATGATATGACACAAGAATTTCATAATATTAATAAATATTAATAAGTTATGGGTCATCGCAGCCGAGGGACAGTTTGTTTTTGCAGCTTAGCTATTTTTTAAAAAAAATTTTAATTTTTATAAGTTTTTAAATTATTTTAATGTAAATATATTAAAATATATATATATATTATTTTAATATATTTTTAAATAAAAATTATTTAAAACAACAACTATTATAATAAGACCAAACAGCTATAACTGAGAATGTGGATGTCCGCAGAATTGCAATGTGCAGAGAAGAAATGTACAATGGCGGCTGCAAGACTCTTTCAATTTTTCCCTTATTGAGATGGTGTTTTACATTGTTTTTTATTCTTCTTTTAGGTGTGTGTTTGTAAAAACATTTTTGAACACGAAGAAATATTAAATTTATATAATTTAGTGCTTTATTATGATCTTGATAGAATGATATTAAAAATAAAAAAAATGAAAATAATTTATTTTAATACGTGTGTGTATATATATATATATATATTTTTTTTTTTAAAAAAAAAAAAAAGTTATTTGAAGATATGCTCTCGCACCACCAGGATCAGATGCAACCTTGAGACAGCAGTACAAGAAAGGGAAAGGAGCAGGGACCTAGGAAGTAGGGGTTTTCGAAGGACAATGGGCTCTTTATTCTAGCTAGAGCAGGGCCGGCCACTTGTTGCTTTGCTGTCATTACTTCAATAAGCAGATGAGTGGTGGCAGTCGAAGATCAAATCCTCCTGCTGCTGATTGGGTGAGCTAAAGCTGATAGATCCTCCCACAACTCTACTCTACTCTACTCGGTGGATCGAGTCATCTCCGACGTGCCCTTAGCACATATGACGGCAGGTGCTCGAGGGGGGGCAAAGCACGCACATACATACATACTAGTGATGATGTTGCTAGGACGACGAAGAGAGTGATGGTGCTGCTATGAAAGCAACGTGTCAATTAATGGTGGCTGTCAATATATATATGGTCATGGACACAGGACACTCATAAACCAAACAACACGTGCTCACACAGTTCCGAGCCTGGTGGCTGGTTACAACCTGGGGGTCCACTGAAACACTGCCGAATCCCTTCACTGGTTCTGCACCGGTCCACGTGGACAAATACAATTTCACTACCGGGGTCGGGAAGATATATAATAAATCAATAAATAAATAAAATGAACAGTATTCCCATCCTCGTGCTCTCTCGCATCTAATTTCATCACCTTGTACGCTAAGTTCGGCCTCTGTTCTATCCCTAATTAATTCATTAATCCTGTGACGAAGATTTAGGCCTCCTCTTGGGTCAATGCCTTGTCAATAATAATAATATATAGTATGTAATTAATATCGATTGAGATGCAGGTTAAATGAAAATACGAATCAGTATGTATGATGATATATGGTTGAATAAGAAAAATTCAATTCTAATATATTAAATTGATCTTGGTTTGCTTGATAAGTTATCCCACTTCAATCCTTCTCTCCCCCCCCCCCTTTTTAGTTTTAGCAAACAACACTCTCTCCTTTTCTTTTCCTTTTTAATTTTAGGGTTTGGTGGCCCTACACCCATATCTAAATCAAATTTAGTGGACTAAGCTAGCTAGGTGCTGTTCGTGATGATAGATTACAACACATCTAGTTCAATGGCGCCGATCCTGACCCCATTAGGAGAGATCATGGCTGTGGTGTCTGGTAGAGAGGGCAGCAGCAGAGATAATCTGATTGATTACCATAATCAAAGCAAAGAGGTGCAGCTTAGATTTGGTTCATGGAGAACTAATCATGAAGTTAATCCATGAGCGGAGATCTCAAGGTGAGATGTAATTCACCTTTAGACTCCTTTTTGGCTTTAATAATTAGGGCAATCCTCTCAACATGATAAGAGAGAGCAATATCACATATGGATGAATTTTAAATAAAGTAAAACCAAATGTCATTCTCTTACATTATTGGAGTGCCAAGATCACATCCTCCACTGCCACACAAGAGTCCGAACCCAGCACGAAGGCCATTTGAGCTATCATGCCTAAAGTCAATGGCTTTATTAATCCTCCAAGGCATGATTTTCAAAACCTTGATGGCTTTATTTATCCTCCGGAGGCATAATTTTCAAAACCCTATTATTGAAGGGGCCCTCCCTCGGTTTAATATATATTATAATGATGTAGATATGCTGCTGCTGCTGCTGCTGCTTTCCATTATGAAAACAAACATAAAAAGCCCACAACTCCTATTGCAGGATAGCATATTATAATAATATAAACAAGATGATATGTTGCTGTTGGTGTTCATATGTTTAACCTGCTTTTTTTTTATAAATTTCTTTGAAAAACAACCATGAAAAATACAGGAGCACCGCAGCTTTCAAATCCTAACAAGAAGAACCTACCCTAATTGCCCAAATCACCTGCCCTCCTTGTACTCATAAACAATTTAACCTACATGTGTGCGTGTGTGTAGCAGCTAGCTAGTCCTATTGGTATCAGTTTTTGTGTAATGTAACTAAAGTTATCATTCGCTACTTTTTATTATAATAAGAAATCTGTGGCAATATTCAAGCTTAACCCAATATTTAAATCTCAATCGTAAAGGACAACGTTCTTCTTTGTGAAGTTGAATACCGTGGAAAAGTTCGGTGTGTTTTAAGGAGTTTTTTTCTTTTGTTATTTCTCACTTGTGTTTAAATAAAGATCGTATGGAATATTATAATCATCGTTGGTAACTTTTTTTTAGTTTTTAATAAGATAATTTCATCCAGATATTTTCTTAGATAGGTCATGGTATAATCAGATAATAAATATTAATATATCTATGAGATCTTTTTTTTCCTTCTTTCCTTTGAAATTTGTGCCCGTTTATTCTAACAATTTTGTTAAAAGTGATTTTCTCAATCTCGACTTCTTACAAAGCCACCATTAGAACCAAAGTGTGTTATTTTATTAATTTTATAAAAAATCAAAAAAGTAAAGAAAAGAACATAGAAGGTCATAAAAAAAAAAAAGGAATAAGAATATTGAATTCTAACAGTAGTTAAAGGAAGGAAGGAAGGAAGAACCAGAAATAGAGAGGTTAAACTTTAAAAGCTGAACAAGCACAAGGTTTGTTGTTTATTTTTATCTCTGTCCCCTGCCATCTCTGCCAGCCTTTCGCGTCTTCTGCGTCCACTTGCCCTCTCTGTCTCTTGCGATTTTGAGTTCTTTTCTTGGAGCTCAAATTTTTAAACATACAATCTTGTGGTAACTTCTATAATTGTCCCAGGGGTATGATATGATTTGCACAGCTAAGTTCTCTCATTTTTAATGCATTTGGATTAGTGTAACTTTTTACTAGTTCGAGGAGCTCAGTTTTTCTAAAAATTCTCTTCCTTTTCTACTTATTTGCGTTCCAGTTCATTGGTTGGTTCCTAGGTAGGGAGTGTCTTGAGCTGTTCTTCAAGTTTCCAGTGTATTACTCCCTTTTGGGGTTTTTCTTTTCATGTGGACTGATAAAGTTAATTAATTTCCAAAATCTGATCTGGGTTTTTGTTGGTTTCAAATTTAATGATTAAAGAAGTGGAAAAGATCATTTCTTTAATCTAAAATATGCTTAAAATAGCTTAATTTGGAGGGTTTTTGAATCTTTGAGAGAGCCATTAAAAAATAGGTTTTTTGACTGCTACTTTATGTGAAACTGTTGGTTAATTTATAGTTTGTTTGTTTATTTATATATCTAACTCACTGGTGTTAAGGACGTTAGAATAAAAGAACGATTATTTTCTGTTCTGTCAAATTATGTAACTGAAAAAAAGTAGCACTCTTTTCTTTTATTTCTTTTGTGAGTTGCATACAAACTGGGATTATCTTGTACTCATGGGGGTTCTTGTCAAGCTTTTCATGTCTTGAAACTCTTGTCGGCTCCATATAGTTTTTGGGTTCTTTGAGCTTGTGCTGGAGTTCAAGAGAGGTTTCCAAAAAGTGCCGGAAATGGCCAAATAATTGAACTTTGAGGGCATTTCTTACTGAGCAGAAGCGTTGCTAACCAACAACCTTCACCATGCCTTTGTCTGAGCTCCTATACCGAATGGCTAAGGGAAAAACTGATTCTTCTCAAGAGAAGAATCCTGCTTGTTCAACTGATCTGTCTTTTGTGTAAGTTTCAATTTAACTTATTTATTTAGCTTCTTTATCTTGGATTAGTGGATCATCTCTACATTGAAATGTTTTCTTTCTGGTTTCCTTTCGTTTCTTGTGTCTTTTGGTATCCTTTAAAGCAGACCTGAGAATGATTTTGGTGAGCTAATATGGGAAAATGGTCAGATTCAATACAGTAGAGCTAGAAAGATACAAACTTGTAACAGCTTACCTCCCAAGATTAGAGATAAAGACATAGGAAATGGCACCAATACTAAAACAGGTAAGTTTGGAACGATGGAGTCTACACTGAATGAACTCCTTGCGGTTCCTGCTGTTGAAGTGAGGGCGAATCAAGATGATGACATGGTACCTTGGCTGAATTATCCATTGGATGAACCTCTGCAACATGATTATTGTTCTGATTTTTTGCCCGAATTATCGGGGGTTACTGTAAATGAACACTCCTCCCAGAGTAATTTTCCATCGTTTGATAAAAGAAGTTGTAACCAGTCAATTACGGACTCCCATACTGTTTCGGTACACAATGGTTTGAACTTAGAGCAAGGAGATGTGGTGATGAATTCTTCAGCAGGAGATATTGATGCTAAGAGGCCTAGAACCAGTGCTAGTCAGTTATATCCGTCATCTTCTGAGCAATGCAAAACATCATTTCCGTTTTTTAGATCCAGGGATTCAACTAAAAAAGATGATAGTACAAGCAATGCTGTCCACCATGTCATTGCACCAGATTCTATTCGAGCTCCAACATCAGGAGGTGGTTTTCCCAGCATAAAGATGCAGAAGCAAGTTCCAGCACCATCCCCTATCAACTCCAGTTTAATGAATTTCTCTCACTTTGCAAGACCAGCTGCTCTTGTAAAAGCTAATCTTCAGAACGTTGGCATGAGAGCTAGTTCTGGAACTTCAAGCATGGAAAGAATGCAAAATAAAGATAAGGGCTCAATTGGTTTACCAAAGGAAACGGACTCCCATTGCCGTCCTAATATGATGTCATCCAAGGTTGAGGTTAAACCAACAGAGGTTAAGCCTGCTGAAGGATCTGTTCCTGCTGAGCTACCTGAGGAAATGAGCCAAGAAGGTGACTCTAAAAGCGATAGAAACTGTCATCAAAATTTTGGTGAAAGTGCAATTAAAGGATTAGAAGATGTTGAAAAGACTACAGAACCTCTGGTTGCTTCTTCTTCTGTTGGTTCGGGCAATAGCGCAGAGAGACCTTCTGACGATCCAACTGAGAATCTGAAGAGAAAACATCGTGATACTGAGGAGTCTGAAGGTCCTAGTGAAGTGAGTTTCATACATAGGTTTCACATATTTTCAATGTTTTTTGCTCTTCCGAGACTATATCTCCTTCTTCCATGAACCAAGGAAATAATCTATGTGCAGGATGCTGAAGAAGAATCAGTAGGTGCAAAAAAACCAGCTTCTGCTCGAGCAGGTAATGGGTCCAAGAGAGGTCGGGCAGCAGAAGTTCATAACTTATCTGAAAGGGTGGGCAAGAACATTCCAACATTTCTTTAGAATTGCTTTTGATGTTTTCTTTGGCAGCTATGAATTATTGTATCTTGATTGGTTTTCATTTGGAATTGAATAAACAGAGGCGAAGGGATAGGATCAATGAGAAGATGCGAGCCCTACAAGAACTCATACCAAACTGCAATAAGGTTGGATATTCATATTTATGTTTCTCAGTGAATTTTCTCCACGATCTTATGAAAATGAGGTTTTCTATAAAATTCAAGGATTCAAACATACACCAAGGCTTGGGAGTTAAACCTACACCAAACCTTGGCCTGATTGAAATCTAATTAATTCTTTTAAGTTTGTTCATGTTTATTGAAGTTCCAAAACTATAAATGAAGCTTATCCATTCCAGGTTCTAGAGTTTTATGTTAGTCTAAGCTTTCCTTGAATTTCTTAAGTTGAACTTGTTGCTGTTATCCAGGAAATTTTAATGGAGTTTGAGTGAAGCCAAGTAATTAAGTGTAGATAATTTCATGTGCATCTTTGCTTTGGTTGACTTTGATGTTTTTGCATTATAAGGTGGATAAAGCTTCAATGCTTGATGAGGCCATTGAATATTTAAAGACTCTTCAGCTTCAAGTACAAGTAAATTCTGCCCTTTCTTCTCAAAGTTTATTTAATAACTTCTTGAGTTGGATAATCAAATGACTTTTTTGGATCACTCGCCACCTTTATGCAGATTATGTCAATGGGAGCTGGAATGTACATGCCATCAATGATGTTACCTCCTGGAATGCCTCACATGCATGCAGCTCATATGGGGCAGTTCTTACCCATGGGTGTTGGAATGGGAATGGGTTTCCGGATGGGTATGCCTGACATGAATGGTGGATATTCTGGTTGCCCTATGTATCAAGTACCTCCTATGCATGGAGCACATTTCCCTGGCTCGCCAATGTCAGGGCCTAGTGCTTTGCACGGGATGGGAGGACCTAGTCTTCAGATGTTTGGGCTTTCTGGTCAAGGACTTCCAATGTCATTTCCTCGTGCACCCTTAATGCCAATGTCTGGAGGGCCTCCTCCGAAAACAAACAGGGAACCAAATGCTTGTGGGGTGGTAGGTCCTATGGATAATTTGGATTCAGCTACAGCCTCTAGTTCAAAGGATGCAATTCAGAATATCAACTCGCAAGTGATGCAGAACAATGTTGCCAATAGGTCAATGAATCAGACCTCTAGTCAGGTTTGTTACTTAACCAAGCTGCGTTTTTCTATGAGAATGAAAAGCTCAGTATTGAAGATGGCTAAATGGATTTTGATTTCATTATGATGCATGATGTGTGTTTTCCTTTCAGCAAGTGCCAATTCATGGCTCATCTTCACTCCCAAGAGAAAGAAAGCATTAGCTATAGGTGCACACATGAATTCCATCTAAAAGTAGCATTATGGAAAATTGCAAGTATGACATTCATATAAGCATGAAACAAGTAAATTCTCCATATACAATCCTATTTTTGTCTTTAAAGATGTAGCTCTTCACCCATCATCCCATGAAAATGAAAATTATGCTGATCACTCTAATTAATTTTCATTCGTGAAGGATATTCCCAAGGAAAACATTTTTTACTGAAATTCGTAAGGAAGAACTTAATTACAACTCTCCAAACAGCCTTTTCTTCCAATGAATATCAAACTGTAGTTTTCATCTCTCCAATTTATGTTCAAAGATTGTGGGCATGTTTCAAATAGTAGACGTCATTTAGAGTTCCATGTTCTTAACCTCCCTACTAGCCAAGAAGGCCGAGAAAAATATACAAGTGCAATAGCAAAGAAATATTATGCAGATACTTGAATATTTTTTTGTTAAGTGGAAGAGGTCATAGCCACAGAAAATTATGCATTTAGCTTGTCTGAAGGAATGTAAATTTGGGCATGATATCCTATTGAATTCATTATATGTTAATTTTCATAGTTGGGGTAACCTTTCAGAAAACTGAGTTCTGCAATTGAATTACCTCTGAACCTGAATCTAAAATTAGTTACATCATCCGTGATGCCAGTGCCAAGCAACAAATGAATGTTTTGAACAGCCTGCTTTTGCGCAAAATAATGGTGAAGGCTCAGAAGTTGCTGAAAGTGGAGTGTTGAAGTCAGCTGGTGGAACTGACATCACACCTAGTAGAGCAACTGGTGAGTATTCGTCTATGATGGTTGGCTGTACTTAACATTGTTGTGAGATCTACTTAATCTGGTTTGTAGAGATAAAAGATTTTTGTCAACTTGAATTTGCTGCAGGTTGTGACTGATTGATAGGTCTGATGCTTTGTCATTGGAGAGGTGAATCACCTTTGCTTCATATCAACGTTGAACCTATTATTGTACGCGGTAAATCTGTGGGATACTGGGGGCACATATGAATATGTGTAAAGGTTCCATGGTTTAATGAAGTCGAGCTCTTACAATAATTATTGGAGTTCTAATTTCAGGGAAGTAGAATTACAATTGCACAGATTTTGGTATGTTGAGGAAACTCAAGAACGGTCTTACTTGCATCTGTATGTATATTTACTTACACAACCTGAGCAAATAATAATGCACTGTCTAGGAGCAAGCCAACTCAAGAAATATGTATTTGAAAGTTTGTTGTGGTAGATCTCTCATACAAATTCTTTGAACTAATGAAAAAATACTTAATTTTCCAGTACCTCTCTCACTCCCCCTATCATTTCACTGTGAGCATGCACAAAGAATAGCTAGCAATAAGATGGAAAATGTGATTAGGGTTTTGCAAATGGTTTGTTTGATTTATTCAGTTCGATTTTTCTTAAATTGAACTGAACCAAATTGATGAAAAAAACTGAATTGTGTAAACCTAGATGTTCCGGTTCGGTTTATAGTCCCCACCCCCTCATCTGAATCTGAATAGCAGGCATTTTAACATCTTTCATTTTCTGGCATCTCTACATCATAGTGGACTCATGAATCTTCAATATCTTTGTTCTTCGTAGTGACTGGTGTTTCGATGTCAGCTTCAGTGAGACACGTCTCACCACGCATAAAATGTGCAGAGTCTCATTAGCTCTTGAATGAGCTAGAACCAGTTCTAAGTCCTCTGCTCAAAATCCTGAAAAGCCAATTTAAATGGGGAGACAACCATTGGTATTTACCTAGCTGGAGGTTCTCACTCGATGTTTCATCCTCCCTTGCCTCCATTTCTTCCTTTTCTTTCAGTTTCTTGGTAAAAAAGGGTGATGGAATTTTGCCTAAAGAGAAGTGAATCTATTCCACTAGTTGGCATGTGTAAAAGTTACAAAAGAATCCAAACCATTATTTAATCAAATACGCAAATCAATCTTATCAATGAGTACATAATTTTGATGAGATAGTATTGTTGACAACACTAACATAAATTTGACTGAAAAGCTCTTTTCTACTCATCAAACCCAACAACACACCAATCACCAGCACACTATCATATACCATTACATACAACTGAATGAATAGAGAAAACAAATGGAAGAAAATGCCTTTTTACACACCTATATACTTCACAATGCAAGATTTCATATCTCTGTAAGTATATGCAAGCTTTGTCATTAAGATCCCTTCAATTATTGACTTTAACATCACCCTTGCTATCAGAGGAGACGGTTTTTGGAGTTGGCGATTTCCCGATAATAGCTTTCTTTGCCTTTACAAGTGATTGCTTTACCCTTGTTAAAATGTTGTTTGAATGCTTTTGAGTAGGCTTGGCTGGAACTTCTCTTGGCAGATCCTGTGATTCTTTTGCGTCTTCAGCATCCTGGGTAGAATACTCTAAATTCTGCGTGTCAGATTTGGCAATCTCGTCAACCTTTTCCTGCTCAGAGTTCTCTTCGTTGGTTTTTGCAGTTTCTTCTTCTTCTTTTGCTTCTGACACAGAATCTTGGGATTCTTTGACTGGTTCACTGACAACTGTAGTGGCTTCATCCAGCTTTCCCTCTATGGTCCCATCTTTGTGGGTTTCATCTATTGCAGGTATCTCCTCTTTCTTGTTTTCTAAAGCTGGTTCAACACTTTCAACTGTTTTCTCTCCCTCAAACGATTTTTCAGTGATTTTGGCGTTTGAAGCAGCATTGCTGACCTCTTCCACTTTGATGGGCTGAGCTAGTTCCTCTTTTACTGTATCACTTGCTATTTTCTCGCCCTCTGCTTTTATTGTCCTTGCCTCTTTCTCTTCTCTACCCTTTTCCGCTTCTACCACAATCTCTTTCAATGACGCTTCAGCCAAATCAGTCCCTTCAGCCTCTGGACCAGCTTTTTGTATGATTTCAGGAAGAGAAGATTTTCCTCCATCCTCTTTAATCTCAGCTTGAGCTACCTGAGTGATTGCAGCAACTTGTCCTCGCTTTTCATCTGTTGACTTAATCTCAACCTGTTCACTAACTTCATATTGTCCCTCAGGTTTCACCTCAACTTCATGTTCCTCTGTTTTTTCATCTAGTTTGGAGACTTCAGATTGTTCCTCCAGTTTCACCTCAGTCTCAGGAATCACTGATTCTGGTTTTTCAATTTGTTCAGCGACTTCAGATTGTTCTGCCTGTTTTCTGATTACAGATTGTCCGTCAGGTTTCACCTCAACTTCTTGTTCCTCTGTTTTTTCATCTAGTTTGGTGAGTTCAGATTGTCCCTCTAGTTTCACCTCAGTCACAGGAATCACTGATTCTGGTTTTTCAATTTGTTCAGCGATTTCAGATTGTTCCACCTGTTCTCTGATTATAGATTGTCCCTCAGGTTTCACCTCAACTTCATGTTCTTCTGTTTTTTCATCTAGTTTGGTGACTTCAGATTGTTCCTCCAGTTTCACCTCAATCTCAGGAATCACTGATTCTGGTTTTTCAATTTGTTCAGCGACTTCAGATTGTTCCACCTGTTCTCTAATTACAGATTGTCCCTCAGGTTTCACCTCAACTTCATGTTCTTCTGTTTTTTCATGTAGTTTGGTGACTTCAGATTGTTCCTCCAGTTTCACCTCAATCTCGGGAATCACTAATTCTGGTTTTTTAATTTGTTCAGCGACTTCAGATTGTTCCACCTGTTTTCTGATTACAAATTGTCCCTCGGGTTTCACCTCAACTTCTTGTTCCTTTGTTTTTTCATCTAGTTTGGTGACTTCAGATTGTTCCTCCAGTTTCACCTCAGTCTCAGGAACCACTGATTCTGGTTTTTCAATTTGTTGAGTGACTTCAGATTGTTCCTCTTGTTTAACCTCAACTTCAAGAACTACTGGTTCAGGTTTATCAGCTTCAGGAATTACTGGTTGTGGTTTATCAACTCCAGGCACTGCTACTAGATCATCAATATCTTTTAATGGAACTGCTTCTGATTCTTTGATTGGATGAACTTCCGATGAATCCTGTGTTTCCTTAATTGCCTCAACAGATTGTTCGTCGGTTTTTTCTACATGTTCAGTGACTTCAGACTCTAGTTTCACTTCCCTGAGTTCAGGAACTATTGTTCCTACTTTATCAGCTTCTTTAAACAATTCTTGTGGGTCGTCAATATCTTTTACTTGAACTGCTTCCAATTCTTTGGTAGGAAGAGCTTCCACTGGCTCCTGTGTTTCGGCAATTACTTCAACTGATTTTTCTTTGGGTTCAACTTTAATGACTTCGGATTGTTCTTCTGATTCTGGCTTATCATCTTCTTTGGACACTAGTTGTGAATCTTCACTATCTTTTACCGCAACTGCTTCTGATTTGACAGGAAGAACTTCCAAAGGTTCCTTTGGTTGCTTAGTTGCTGCTTCTGTTTTTGGCTCTTCAACTTGTTTACCAACTTCTGATTGCTCCTCTAGTTTCACTTCAACTTCAGGAATTATTGATTCCACTTTGTCAACTTCTTTAGACACTGCTGAATCTTCACTGTCTTTTGCCTCAATTGGTTCGGACTCTTTGATAGGAAGAACTTTTGATGGCTCCTCTGTTTTTGCAATAGCTTCATCTAGTGATACTGGAACATCAACCATCTTTGGTTTTTCCTGTAGCAATTCCTCCACGGATGTTGATAATTGTTGCTCTTCTGCTTCTTTCAAAACAGAATGTATAGCTGGAGCAACTGGTTCGCCATTAACAACATCGGCCACCAGAGCCGGAACACTAGGTGTGTGTGAGTCAGAAATAGAATCCTTTTCCAACTCTTTTTTATCATCTACTGGAACATTGATAGCAGGAACACCATCAATCTTCTTAACCACAACTGCTGGAGGCTCGACCTCCTTATCTTCCACTGCTTCTGATTTATCTAACAGGGTTGGTTGACTTGCTAGTTCATTAGGTTGGAGGTCTTCTTCTTCAGGTTTCCCGGCTAGGGAAACAGTTTCAGGTTCTACAGGCTTTACTTCTTCGGTCACCTTGTTCTCAATTGACTGCAAGAAATGAACTAGAAAATTAAATAGGAACATTCTTATATATTTTAAAAGCAAAAAAAAGAGAGAGTAGAAACTATCGTGTAGATGCACAAGTAAAAAGATGGCGAAAACTGTAATCAAATATGAAGAAATTGAAATAAAGATGTCATGCACTGCTACGTAAACTTATTAAAGCACTGCAAATATTATATCTCTATCTCCCTCATTGACCATGGCATCTAGATATAGATATTGTAAGTTGAAATTCTTAAATAATGATATGAATATCCTGTCCCCATCGCAAACCGGGAAAAGGAGGTTCCTTGCTGGTTTAAAAGAGCCTTGATGGCAGAACCAAGCAAGTGACAAGCTGAGACAAGTGCAGAAGGGAGCCACCATGTTAGAGAATTCATATCCTACTCGACAGCTTATGCAATAAGATGGGGCAGGACTACTACCTTCCATTATAATTTTGGTATTTTATTGCCATGAGATTAATTTTCTTAAAATGAAATATCTTATATATTCTTAAACTAGCAACTTTAGAGTGACAGTAGCTTTGAACAGATTTCAGAAGATGGTACTGTATGTTCCAACTCAACTTAAGACTTATGATTGATATATAAAAGAAAGCTATCATTTATTTTCCAGAGAATTATGAAAGGGGGGGCACATTCAAAAAGAGATTTTCTTCTTCTTCTTTTTTCTGTCCTGTCAACTACAGACACTTCTCAAAGCTTCTGATACAGTAGTAAATAGAGTGAGACATGCATCTAAAACTACCCTTATTCAATCGTTCATGGATGATATCTAAAAGCAATCAGAAGTCTTTTGATTACCCATACAGTCAGATAAGCTAAACCTATGATCATGTAAAACGTTCATGGAAGTCCAGGGGTAACAAAGAAGGTAACAAAACGCTACATGGATCTTACTGAAACATCAAAGATCATATCGTTATGGTAAGTCTGAAAAGTAAAAATATGGGAAAGAATAAAAGAATCCCATGAAGTATATATGTTTGATCAAGTATAACAGTATTTGAGGGAATGAATAGTTTGATCAGAATTAAAGATAGGCAAGATGATGATATAAATACCTCATGATCAGAAGTAGGAGTTTGATGTGATGGTGCAGTCTCAGTAGCCATGAGGATTGCTAGATGCAGAGAAGAGAGATCCTTTCAAAATTAAGTTGATGATAAGTGATTCTGTGTATTAAGTGAAAAAAAGAAAAGGAAAGGAAAGACAGTGGCCGTTGGCAAATAATCAAAAAACTAAAAAAAGTGTAACAGCAACAGCAGCAGCAAAGGAGAAAAAGAGTAGTGTATGACAGACTGTATATCACATGATCAATCCAAAATGAATGATTAGGATTCCATTTAAATTTATATCTTGAAAGCAAAAGAAAACAAAGAAGAATGGGTTGGATTGGATAATTAAAGTAATTAAAGCATTTTTCTTTTGGGGTAGCAGACAAAGTTCAAGGGGGACCAGATCCCTTCCTCCCCAAAGAAATGCTTTTCATTTTTGCTAGCTGTTAACTGTCTAAAGTCTTTCTTGAGAATAATGCAGGTGGTGATGTGCTTTCATCTGGGCCTGAACTCTGTAGTTATTTGGACTCAACATTCAAAATGTAAAGTATCCCAAAAGTCCACATGAAGAATTAAAGGTCTAGTTTTCGGTATCAAGTCGTGCTTCTGTGTTGAATGGTTGGGTAGGGCTGTTGAGCACTTGAGTAGTGTGAAGGAAAGTGAGCTTGAAATTGGCCCAAACAGAAACATGGATTTGAAGATATTGGTAGAGGTAATGTGTCAGCTTCTGTATTGGTGTTTTTTTGGATGAATTTTCTGCTTTTTGTGTGGAACTGATTAGACAAGTATAATCAAAATCTGTTAAGTATGCTCCAATTAAACCTCCCCAACACACTCATCCCGCATTAAAATGCCAAGCAATACAGCCTCCTCAGAATGAAAAGTAATGATGTAAATGTGGCAAGAAAGTTGACTATGATTTCCCACTACAAAGCTAAAAGCAAACATCTAATTATGCTAATATGGGACAAGCTCAACCAGACAAAGGCTTTTATATATATATATATATATAATTTCATTGGAGCAAAGGCCTTGAGGCTTTTTGATAATTGATGATGTTCCCTTCTAAATAAAGTCAATTTCCACTATAATCTTGTCTTGCTGGGCCTTACCTTCATCCCTTTAAGTTGAAAATCAAATGCTATTACTGTTACTGATCTTTTCCTTACAGAATATGCTTTGATTACATGCTGTGAATGTCATTTGGACACCACTGTTTAGCTCAGTGATGAATGCTAATGAGATCTTAAGGTTCCATTTACGGTAAGCAACCTAATGATAGCAAGCTTCATGTTTCTCTTGTCATCATTTGTTGCTGTGATAAGACTAAAGCTGATCAAAAGTTTAGTTGCTTAGTTAACTGCAAAACTTATTAGATATCCATGTGCTTATGTTTCCAACTAATTCTTAATGGGCCAATCAAGAATAATACTTCATGATAATGATATTCTACTAAGGTCATCTCAAAAGGACCCCCCCCCCCCCCGGCCATTCAATCCTCTTAGTTTTTAACATGTTTCAGGCAAAGCTATGTGTGATGTTTCCTTCAGATTGTTATCTGATAGTAATATTTGTAATCTCTTGTCAAAAGGCACTTCATAATTAATCTCTTGGTTAAAAAGGTGCAGATAGGAGAATTTTATAGCAACCAAGCAAAGATAAGCCTTCTTCTCAGATAATACAGCTGTGGTGCTACTCCATTAGCAACTGTAGCCTCTATTAAAAAGTTGCAGGATTAGGATAGCCCCATGCATGGATTTTCTTTCTGTCCTTGGTTAAATCAGAAAGATGCTGATGCTAGTGAAGTTTTTAAAGATGATTATGTAATGCAACTATTTTCCTAGGTTTGGTGTTGGAAATTTTTTTCTCAGAAAAGCTTATAAGTAATGAAGATAATCATATTGGTCAGGACTGTGATGAGTGTGATTCCATTATTAAAGTAACAGTTGATCTTTCTTGTCAATTAGCTGTCTGTCTCAGAATCAGCTTAGAAACAGATGACTTACAGTTTAATGAGGAAAGGGCTCTCCATTTCCAAGGGCATATGGATTGTGCGGGGGGGGGGGGGGGGGGGGGGGGGGGGGGGGGGGGGGGGGGGGGGGGGGGGGGGGGGGCGGGGGGAGAGGGGGGGGGGGAGGGGGTGGTTGGGGGTGGTATGGTAGGGATAG
>Ga0307513_10001120_pt1 | contig 38808 bp, 33 predicted proteins | sample 15_EM_MG_FD_202174 | JGI IMG/M metagenome (GOLD analysis project Ga0307513, IMG submission 202174) | Populus trichocarpa ectomycorrhiza microbial communities from riparian zone in the Pacific Northwest, United States - 15_EM | ecosystem: Host-associated > Plants > Roots > Unclassified | place...
CCATCGAGCTCTGGGATCGCCAGGGTACCTATAAAGACAACTCTCACAAGGGTCAGCGATTTCCTGAGTTTTGATGCCACAGAGACGTCCTTTATACCGTGGCGTAGCTGGCATCAAGCCCAACATTCTCCCGCAATGAGATCCAGGATCGGAGCTGTGGTTGTGGAGGAATCTGTCATCGAGTTCTGGGATCGCCAGCACCCCACCTCATTCAGCCCTGTAACTTGATGAATAATATCCCTCTGGGGATGAATCTTATATCACTGGATAGCTGGCATCGAGCCCAGGAACGGCCAAGTGTCAGATTCAGGATTGATTGTCTGGCTGTGGTGGAGTGTTGCAGCTGTGGCCCGGGAGTGTGGATGTTGTGATGAAAAGACTCGGAGTGTGTCGCGTCGCGTCCAGTTTGAGGCTCAGTGCTGAGAAACCACCAGGAACTATGCTAGACTTGAGACTGTTATGGCTATCACTCGCTTTCAGACTGGACTGAGCTGGCATTTTCGCTCATTCAAAGATGATGTTCTGAAAATAGAACTCTGAGTGCTAGGGCCAGTGTGACTAGGGGTCTTTAGCGCAAATTTAAGATTAAGGGTAGGATGGCTTTCTCACCAGGCGCCAGCACTAACTATATTTTCTTTGCCAAGAAATACTCCTTACTCACATCTGGCCTAGAAGACAGAGAAGACTGAAAGGAGAATCAGGGGTTGGGTGAATCCTGATGTGCGATGGTGTTGAGGTTTAAGTCAGGATGCATGGGAGGCAGGGTTGCTTAGTTGCATGTGTCTGGATGGAACCCAGTGTAGGCAAGGGTCTCTGGACACACCAGACGCAACTAGATGTGGCGTACAGGTACAGGACGCACAGGACGCACAGGATGCAGAGTCCGAGTCAGGACGCAACACTACGATATCTGACGCAGACCACCTTTTTGCTGATGTATGCACTGCCTTGGATTATACATCATGGAGCAGCTGGGGTGCGCCTGACTGGCGCTGCCCCCTGCCATCTGGTGCTGGTAGAAACTCAGAAAGTCGAAACTCTGCTTTTCACTTGTCATCTTTCTGCAGTTCGTGATCAGCCACGAGTCCCTGGTCCAATGTTGTCATCTGGAATATCATTGTCTTCTGCGTCTGGTTCTGTGTCTGATTTGGTTTGATCAGATCTGTCTCAATTCTGGTACTCATCACTGCTATCATAGCTGAGAGGAACTGTCTCAATTTGTAGTAGTGCGTCAGTCTCCCCAAATGTTCAGTACCCTCCATAGTCTGTAATGTACTCCTTCTGGGGTGCTTCCTGGGTTCTGATGGAAGACGTCTTGTGATTTGCGGTAGGGAAGAAGCCCGACCTGACAACTGTGTACAGTGGGAGCTGCCTGATTCAGCCACTAGTGTTTGAATACTATGGGAGCTACCGGATTGGGTCCACGGTGTTCCTGATCCAGATCCTCTATCCACAGGTCCAGCATCGTGTCTACACCAGTACATATTGCCTACTCGTGGAGCCGTCTGGCTGAGTGAATTGTCTTGAGATTGTCTAGATATGGTGTAATACTGGACGATTAATAAAGGGTTGTTCAGAGAGGATAGGAATTAGTACGTAGAAAATTGTAATGAATCCAGTGTGCCCAACCGTCCCGACCAGATGCCACGGCCCTGGCAGCCTATCATCCCATCCGTCCCGGGCAGGGTGGCTAAGGACGGGCGTCAGTTCTAGGTTACCTACCGTACTGCATAATGACTGGCGTTACCTGTTGGTTACCTACCGTCCTGTATAATGACGGGCGTCCCTTATAGGTCAAGGAAGTGGAATGGGGTCACGGTGCTCAGAACCAGGATCGGATATCACTGGAGGCATTGGTTGATGAATAGCGAAATTTCATAGATAATAGCAGAGCCTAAGCTTCTCCTCCTTAGAATAAAAATGTTTCACATCTTGATAACACTTATCTAATGCTCATGAAATTCGAAAATGAAACATAAACTAAGACACCTATAGGGCCCGGCCATCCGTCCCGGGCATAGGTCTGGATGGACTACAATTGGACCTCCGTCCCCTCTGAAGGTCTCAAACTTAGCGTCCATCCCATCCTACGCTAACGACGGATAGACTAGAGGCTTGGGAACACTGAATGTATCTCACATTGTGAAAACTAGGCATTTGTTGTTGTTCAATGGAACATGTTAGATCGTATACACTATGTCTTGTCGGAGGGGGAATCACGTACTATCGCTCAGTATTGAAAAAATCTATTTCAGTGCAAAATGGGGTTTGCTACTTGTTCAACATGAAGTTTGAACTCTGCACAAACTCAGGTATGATGTTCGTCTGAACTCTGGTATGAAAAGGTTCAACTAAATACAAGTTGCCGCTAAGGTAGGAGGCGTCACTAATGGCACTGGAGCCTAAGCCACAACTAGCCACAAGGAGTATCGATTAGCGACACTAATTCTAGCAGGCCACCCGCCACGCTCTAAGCAGATTAGATATATTGAGCCTCATCTCCACATGTCGAATCATCTAGTCAATCAACACCACTAAATCTCCAGGTAACAGTTTTCATGTCATGCATCCCCTGGTTTGGATGGCTAATGCCAGCCTAGTTATGGACTGAGAATGCGAGGCATGCCCAATCTGGAAAAAGGTATCAGATGTTAGCATAAGGGGACTCATGTGGGAGAGTCAAAATTCTCCTCTCCTCTAGAAAGGTAGCCATTGTGCTTCCATTTCACACTTAGTTCACAACAGACCACTCGGTGCACTGCAAATGCTAACCTTTTGCCCAGTACTTTCTGCCTTGAAATCCAAATTACGAGAAAGTTAAAACCCCCCACTGTCTATGTAGGGGAGCGCATGAAGCATTTCCCGCCCCTGATGTGTAGTGCCACATTGGTGTATCCAACCGAGAAGGCCGCAAGATGTTGCCAGCCCGGAAATCTGGCCCCGCCTTGCACGGGTTTAGATGGGACTACCCGATCTGCCATCGTGAGTATTGGTTGGTGAATTAGTAAGATCCTACCCACAATCCATGGTGCTTCAAATGTTAGAGGAGTGCAGGGGGGGATAGGAATGCTATAAACATATTTAGGGTTCAAAGGTTTTGTGTACGCGAATAATCTGCAGTGTATGTCAATAAGACCCCCCAGTATTCAGAGCGGGTGAAAAGACTCGGAATAACGATCCATAATCAGGCTTAAGCACGAGAAACCTAGTGTTGCTGGCTGACGACCTTGAAAGCTTTCCAAAGGGGCGTTCTAAAAAAAACAATCCGACATGAGGCAATCGATGAAGATCCTAGCCAAAGACAGCGGCGGAGATATATACCGCAAATTTTGGATGAAATCCTCTCCCCCCCAAATCCTGCCCCTTTGCCTGACCCATCTGGAAACTTTACTCTATCATGAAGATATAATATTCGAAGCAATTCCAGAGATGAAAACAGAGTTTCTTCATTTCTCTTCACTCTTCGCCCCTTCTTATAAATGATCCCTTTTTTTCAATATCACCAACATCCTTTTCGTCAATGCCACAGTCCTCATCACCGTTAGGCCGCAGCCTCTCTCCTGAATGTGCGCCCCCCTCCCCTGAAAACATCTCACCGGCCTTTCCCGAGGCGCTCTTCCACATTCTACAGTATCTCCATAACGGCAAAACATCTGCTTGGCTAAAGAGAAACTCTGCTAAAACATATCTCAATCAGAGCCCTCTCGAACGCTGTGGAATGATCGATTATGACCTAAAGCCAACCCCAGCAAATGAACAAATGATCCAGGACCATCATCCCATGCCCTGTTTCATAGAGTCCAACAAAACCTCAACTGAACAAAAAGCCGCAAGTACGATACCGTGCGCCCGATGGCATAAGGTGTGACAAGACCAAATAGCCTATACCCGCTGGTATAGGGTGCGAAAGTACAAAGCAGTTAAAAGAGAATAAGCGATGCCTAGCGGCATCGGGCGCAAAGCAAAACACCATAACCACATGCCCCATAGGTAGTCCAGCATGCTCTACCCTCCGAGGTCCATCTCACTAAGTGGCTTTCATGGGCCATTCCGAACCCGGACTAGTAAGAGCTGTGGAGCCCTCGACGACACACTTGAAAACCTAGCTCTTGATCAATGCACCTGTCTGACTAACCGCTTCTTCCGGCTACTCCGATTCTCCACCCTGTCTAATTTTCGATACACATGGAATGAAGCACACTTTACCGACAAGCATCTCCGGGGTACGATATACTGTTTCTGCGTAACCACATTCACTTGCAGAAAATCAAAATTGAATGTACCGATGTACGTTCTACGATCTATGAAGACACCGTATCAGAATCTCCCGGTGGAGCTGGAAGAGCATGTTGGTGGACAGGATGGAGCAATTGCATACTTGCCGCTAAACTTCCCTAACACTAGGATCGGCACTGCTCTCAGACTTATTGAACGCTATAGCAAGACCTTAGAAGCCTCACCTTCTATTCATCCGACCTAGCCATGGGAAACCCCTACTCGAAAGTTGGGCCAGTCTGTGTTGGCAAATTTGCCCCCTAGCGGAACATCTGGCATCCCAGGTACCGGGATTAATATCACTCCATATTTTCTAGGCGAAAAGGGCTCTGCTCCCATAGCTCGCTAGGGGACAGCTTACCGGAGTACGCTTGCAAGAGTTTGGCATATTTACCGTGATTTCTCCCGTAAGCGGGCGTTGGAGCTAGTTGAAAATCTCCCGGAGCCGGGATATGCGGCAGATTAGAGCAGGCTTGCCTGGTTCAGCGTGAGAGATGGACATGGCAAGGGGAAGGTAAATGACTTGGTGCCTGTGGACAACGGTGCGTGAAGGCTAGAAGTGGTCAAGATGGAGGAAAGGGCTCTCGACAGGAACTCTGCATGGAATTGTCATTCCACCCCAGGGAAAACCTAGACCGCTGAGACCAATTGGGTAAAAACCCGTGGATCAACGCACATCTAGGGCGCAACTTCTCTTATTAAATCCCCCATGCATATCCCATTCAGTATATGCGATAAAACTCCCGTTATCAACTTTTTCTTTTCACCCAAAGTGAATACTTATCAACCTCTGGCATATAAGAGGCGCGAGAAATTCCCCTTTACAATGCCTTAATGAGTGAGGGTGGAGCACCCCAGTGAAGAGAGCCTATATGTGGAACGGTACTTTGTGGTCCTGGACTAGGGATACTGCACATGCTTGGTGGTGTGATTATTTCCCAACACAGGAAGGGACGTACTTGATTCCAGGAGGTTCTACTCGTATCCTTTAGGGTATGCAGGTTTAGTTGAGGGGTCGTGCTGGCAAATAGATAAGATCGAGTATCAGGACTATCTATTGGCTGATCGTCTCCAACACCCCCAGCATCGCGATCCAGGGAGAGCCTTCGTTTAATTTTTAGTCTATGAGTTGGCGAGAATTGAATAACCTGGGAGACAGACCTCAACTCCACTTCCCTGTCTAACTTGATGTCGGCTGAATCCTGGTATTGGTACATAGCCATTCCTTCCTACACGGGCCTCTGAGACAGCAGAACCACGATACCCGGGTGGAGTAACCCCGAGGCATGAACACGGCGCGCCTCGTGCCCTAATGCACATCGGTGCTATGAAATTCAAGTAGCATATGGCAGTGAGGCACACAGCAGGCCTACTTGAGTGTGTTTCGGCTTACACCTCATTTGCTATACTAGGTATAGGGGGAAATTTTTCGTTCAAGACAAGGATGATTTCTCGGGTTAACCTAAATTAACTTTGCGAAACATCCCCCGTAGCGCTTGCACCAGGGCAGGCACACATTAACCGGAAGAGCAAGGATATTTTTGGCTGGTTAACCTTGATTAACTGTTCCATAACTCCTTTCAGCACCTTTATATATCACCCTCAGCTATCTTTTCCATCAAGAATCCTGTTGAGGCCACACAACGGTTAATTGGATCACTGCGAGCTTAGCTTCTAAGACTTTGGGCCTGAATTTCCTTGGTGGAGAATCCTCCGCTAATTTAGGTCGAGACGTATGCCAAATATCGGAGCAATACCACCACAGCACGTTTGCGAAGTGATGGAGGGGGGACAACAATAGTCCAATAGTTCTTCCCGGAACTAGTTCCAGTTCGATACCGATAGAGTCATGTCCCAATTCCTGCATTACCGTCTACCGAACAAAGCCGCCTCTTCAAATCTCAGCTCCGAAAAGGGTGCGTTTTTATCCTCCTAAGGACTGGGTAACAACACATCACACTTTTCCTTCTCAATTTCCGGGGTTTCTTTTTCTTTATTTCTGCCTATCATGATCCCTTTCCTACATCTCTTTTTTTTTTTCTTTCTTTCTATCGAACACTTCACGACATTGCAGGCGTCTATCAGCAACTTGACGGTCAGACCCTGAGTTCGGGTTGACTAGAGTACGAGTACCTATCTGAAGTGCGCTGTACATACCGTAGCAGTAGATTTACAATCAAGTTGACCACACCTGACAGCACTCTCCCCAACCGGGGATCTCCGCTCAACCACAACGTTGCAACGCTCCAATGATGAATAGTGAATTTCTAACCTAGCCATGAGCAACGACTAAATATCCGGATCGAGTAGAGATATCCTCGTTCGAAGGGGTGGAAAAATAAATATGGAAAAAAAGGGGGAAACCGAAATCTAGACGACCTGAAAGAATGGTTTTGTTTATGCTCAGGTACCCACGCGGTTCTAGCGGTTGTGCTGAAGGGAAGGGGTGCGGATGTTGGCTTGCAGGCAATTCGGTAGGCTAATGGAAATGAGTAAATCTAGCCTTGGCGCGTGGTAGGTGCTGCGCTCGAGTATGCAACATTGTTTCTGCAATGTTAATCAAGCACTCCAATGGTAGAGTGTGCGTTCCCCGCTAAGTGTGAACTCCCCCCCCCCCCCCGAAAAATACCTTAGGGCCCTTCCCCAAGTTCTATTCTTTCTTTTTCCTTTTTACCTTTTTTTTTTCTTTCCTAGCCATCGAAGGCATTTCTTTTTTTTTTTCTTCTTCTTTTTGGCTCACTTTCTTTTTTGTCCTCTACTCGATTGGTTGCTTGTAAGAGGTTTCCTTGTATCTTTTCCATTAAAACCGCCAAGAGAACTCTTGGTGCATTTCGCCTATGCACGTTTAGAACGGAAGCTGCACGAGGCAGGTGCCTCGCCCAATTTGAGAGTAACGAATTGGGCAATTCTCCACACCTCCCTTCTCCTGGTATCTTCGCTGTGCTGTGCTGTGCTGTGCTGTGCCAGTACCACACCACATGTATAATAACGAGTGCTATGGCTATTAAGGGTTAATTCTGACACAAGATAACCTAAATTGCTCTGAGAATTCAAAACGAGATTTTCACTACCTGTGCATTCGGGGACCCCGAGGCTTGTGCTGGAGATTAAAATGTAGGACGTATTGTAATTAGCGCTCGTTGATATGGTTCCCCGGCTTTAATCTTGAGAACAGGCCTAAGAAACGGTATGGTGCTATATACGCTCCTGTCTTATAAGTTCCCCAATTGTTAGTTGTAATAGTAGTAGATTACAGCTCAGGATACCCTAATTGTCCAAGGATAGAAATTTTGTATATATAATTAGTTTATGACATATTATGATAAAAATCTGAACAGATATGATACAAAGAAACAAATAAATAAGCAAATACCATTACTAAAGTAAGATATATATAGAAGAAAAGTAGTATAAAAACTAAATATTATAACTATAGCTTCAAAACAAAAAATATTCAATCCTTTAATAGAAAAGGTATTTGCAATATCCTAGTAGAAGGCTTAATAATTATATTTCTTTTATTCCTCTCACTTTCAAGATACTATATTAATATAGTGCATGCTAGCAGTTAATTGTTCCCTATTTCTGCTAATAATAACTTTATATATTCTGCTTGTCTATGCTTTTCTGGCCTAGCTATCTGGGTAGTAGATATCATTATCTGCCAACTGGAATTTTGGGTTTAGTAGCTAACATATTGAGTGTAATAGTTTCCACAAACAGTATTCCAGATATGATACCTCACATAAGTATTATCTATTTAATACCTTACCAGACATAATCTTAACCAAAGAGAATAATCATATATTGAAACATTTTACTAGTTTTATATTGTATCAGTATAGCTATTGCTTCATTAAAGTATTATCATAACAATTTCCCCCTTCTTTGTTTGCAAATCTAGAGAATAATATGAAGTTTAAAATCAAATATAAGATATATGCAGTTTTGTGGTAGTTGCTATGAATTTTAAAAGAACCTACCAGAAAAGACTCTACCGCTACTATGGCATATACCGCGACCAAATTTCAAGAGGAGCTAATACGGTAAGTTATTTGGATGGATAGATATGGAAGATTGACTCCACAAAGTTAAATCCTATGGGTCACAAACTCAGCATATAATCTGAGCATGCAGCAGGGATTGACTCACTGGCTATCGCAACGGCCCACCACGCGCAGACAGCATGGCAGCAGCCACAGGAGCCGACACATTGACCGATGGGCATTCCAGTTTTATTTTTATTATATTGTTATTACCGTTTTCAACAGTATGCAACGGTTAGCATAGTGCTTCTAGCCCTTGATACCCTTGATTTCTCTCTATTCATTTTGTTTTCTCGTAAGAGCTTTCTGTCAGGGATACGGCCAACAGCCAATCGGAATCCCCGTGTGCTCGGTGTTGGGAAATCATTAGGAAGGAGAAGGGTTTTTAGAGGAAAAGCGGGGGAAAGAAAGAAAATCCCGGGTTCGGTACATAAGCGATAGTATGAGAAGTGAGCATGAATGGAAGGCACGGTAGGTAGGCAAGGGAGTAATCGCATGTATTGTCATTAGTGTTTCCAATCATCTCTTTTCTTTCCAACTCCTCGCGTTAGCGCGGCGAGGGGCACATTTTTTTTCCTCTAAAATCCGCGGACCAGAAGCCTAACTTACCCCCGCAAATTCTTCCGGATATCGTTAGCCTTTAGTAGATAGAGGGTCGTGGGTTCGTGTGCATAACCGCTGGGAGGGAGAAGGGAGGGAGGGAGGAAGGCCCGGCGGGAGGAAGGGAAGTGGGGTGGCGACATTGACATAGAATCTTGGAGGTCGAGCTAGGAGCTAGCACAACACATATTCGTGATTGAGTAGCGTTTATGAGCACAACTGCTATTGCATTCTGCCAAAATTCAGCTTTTTTGCCCGGATTTTGGTATCCTGCAACTGTGGTCGTGTTCACAAACATCGTTCAATCGCGAGTATGTTGATAGATCCTGGCTAAACCAGTATCAGGCACAACCCATTGACTATGGTATGATACCTTTACAATATCACAAAGATGTATGCTGGATCACTCTTTCCCCTGCGCCGAGAATTGACAACATTTCTGTAATGGCTGATTTTGGTATTGCATAGTATGCGAATTCTGGGAACGGCAGACGGGTGCCAATTCTTGGGCCGCAGGCACGAGTTTCTTCCACCTCACCAAATTCCCCCGATCAGTCCCTGCAGGCGGCGAAATGTGTGTCGGTGGGAAGGCTGTAGCTGAGGGTATTATACTTGAACCGTCTCTCAAGGTCGATTGTTGGGCTTCCGATGTTTGAGAGAGGTATATTGTTCTGGATTCTGGGGTGGATGTAGTGTAATGCTGCGAGCATTTCCATTCCTTCCCGCATGAGGTCTGTCTCATCTTAACTTTTTTCCCCTTCCCTTCCGGGTTCTTTTTCTTTTTCCTTATTTTTATTTATTTATTCTCTTCCGACAAACTCTAGTTGTCTTAGGTAGTTTGCACTTGTAGTAGGTTAGCGTGGTCAAGAAAGATGGATGCGGCTTGGTTGGTCTCACTTCATTGTGACCAACGCTTATGGCGGCATACTGAATATTCAGTTCTCTGTGTGTGGCAGGGTCCTGGGCCACCAAGCTGTATGGAGATTTTCCTTGAGATGTTGAATTCCTTAGAATTCAGTGCCCACTAGCGGAGTCGCCTAGCACCCCTCCGACTGCTGAGGTGAAAATTGAAGGATTGGGGAAGGGTGTGCACGGAGAAGGAGAAGTCGATGTCCAATATTAGAGCAAACTACTCATGCTCAGCTCGATATGAACTCTGATGACCTACTTTTCTGCCTTTCCGACATCGCCTGCTATTCAATACTCAAACATCGCATCCCTTCGTGCTCCCGAGTTGACCCTGGGCACCCACGGTGGCCATTCCCATACGAAGCGTCCAACTCCGGTTCAGCCGCCCTAGTGTTCCAAATTCTTTTGCGCTGTTTCACATCTCTCTCTTGGCCCTGATCGGATACCGGAATGATACGAGGATTCGGATCAACGGCAGACCAGTAAATGACCTGCAGGTTTGTCCTCATTGGCCATTACAACGACATAGCGGGTCCAGCTGCTACACTTAGTGGGAGAGCTTAGTCAAATAACCCTCACCTGACAGGCAGTTCCTTGCGGATGATGATGGGCATCCCTTTCCCTGCCTCTCACGATGCTATTCAGCGGTTGCAATCCGACAGAACAGCCGCAAGAGAGGACGGTTTATTTGAAAGGTTTCTAATAAACAAAACCCGGTGTCAATAGTGGTAGCTCACAATTTCCTACTACAGTTTGCGATTTCGTATCACCCTCAGGGTTTGCGAAAATAGACAAAGGAGGAGAACAACCGTTGCCAGGGGCTTGTGCGCCACTCCCTCACTGCTGCTCTACATGACACATACCGTACCACATCTTGGACCAGTGGTGAAAGGAGCATCGTATTTATGCCCTCGGATTTTGGGATCACGGTGGATATACCAAATAAACACGCTGAATGAATTGGTGGAGAGATTGGTGAAGCTTAGCTGAGGGTTTGCTGGGGCTCCCTTTTCTTCACCTGCTTTTTTTGCGGCTCTGCCCCTCCCTTCATCACTTCTGATTCGCATGCGCACGGAAATAACAGACTGGTATCTAAAGTGGTAGGTGCTCAACTACTACTTTATCTTGATAGGCGGTGTAAAACTGTGGAGGGGCTATCAAGCCATGCACAATACTAGCAAATATCCAAAGAGCTATCTCTATGCACCGTGCAGTGAGCTGCAGGCACAGCAACCACAGGAGAATTTATCATCCCGCTGCTCCCTGGGGTTCTACGCTATCTTGACCATAGTACTGATCGCTGCAGCGACGCAAAATATATGAACCCGGCACACTCCTACATACACATAACACGCATGTATAAGGTACAGTGCTTATGCAGTATAATCTCAAAGACAAGTCAGCTTTTAATTGATGGGGATGCACTGGTATATCTCAGGTCGGCTCTACTAGACCTAACCCCCGTAGCAACATGCGTCCTGGCACTTCCGCTTAGCACTAAAGTCACGATATGAGCGGGTTTCTTTCTATCGGCCCGCAATGTTGCCCAGATATCATTATTTGGGCCACACTCTCCCGCCTAGGTTGTGTCCGCTTCTAGCTGTGGTAATGCTTTTGCAGTACTGAGCATACGGGTGCTCCAAATCATATCTGCTAGCCCCCGGGTGACGAGCTAGTTAATATGTTAGTGTTAGTGGAAGATCGCTAGGCTGATCTGCATTAGTTTTTCGTACACCCCAACTCATAAGCACAGACACGGTGAGAAAACAAATTCTACCTACCAAGCCCAAAATGCGCCTTTAACCAAAGTACAAGTAGCATCGACGAAATTGGGGAGATAGTTTAAATAGAGTCCATTTCCCCATCCATGACGAGCCTGAAATACAAGAAGTCTCAGCGGTACGTTCAAACCTATCGGTCATACTTTCGTCTCTTAAGATTCAATATCTCCAATTCGTGCTTCATTTAGATAAAAAGCCCGGGCATTCTCTTGATCCGAGTGGCACTCTACCATTGCGCCGTATCCCCTAAAGACTCGACAAACACTACGGGAGTAGTAGAGAAATTACAGATTCCGCGCTGTCCTCCTCCACATTCGTTTCCTCAGAGGATATATTTTCGGGGGGGGTGATTTCAGCTCTACGGGACACTAATACAAACGAATAAACATAATGGAGAAAGGGTCGGAGCGAACTGTTGAAGCCAATGCCGCGCAATCACCTCCACCATTAGCTAATAGACCGCCAACCGTGCTGCCTCCATCCCCACCGCAGTCGAGCCATGGCTCGTTCGAGGGTTCTTTTGCGGACACCGAGAGCGGATTCGGATTGACAGCAGAAAAAATTGAACGACTTGGACGTGTGAAACCAGAGTGCTTCAAGTCATTATGGTCAGAAGTTGGATTCGTCTTGTCAGTATGCATGGCACAATTGTTGACGGTATGTGGTATTTTACCTCTACTAAGTACTGGACTTTGCGCATGTTTCATCACAGAAAAATGTCTTGGGTGGTTTATGTAGCGCAGAATCCATCGCACACCTTTTTCCCCACCCCATTCCCTCTTGGGAAACAACCCTCCACCACTAGAAGTGTTGACATCTACCCCACATTTCCTCTCCATCCCCATTAACCGCCAGCAGGTAGTACATATCAGTCAGAACGCCATCAATAAATAGTAAACGTTCGGCGGAGCAATTTAATTGGTTGATGCTAACTTCAGAGTTAGGAATATTTTGTCTCTGGGTTCAACGTCCTCGTGCCTTCCGTCCTCTCTAGTCTATCCATCCCTGCGCCCTCGTCGACATGGCCCGCATCAGCCTTCTCTTTGGTAGTTTCCTGTTTCCTCCTACCCTTCGGGAGACTAGCGGACATGTATGGTGGGAAGATTATGTTTGTGTTGGGTGCCGGCTGGCTGGTTGTTTGGAGCGTTGTAGCGGGCGTTGCGAAGAACGAGATTACGCTTGACCTCGCAAGGGCTTTTGCCGGCCTCGGACCTGCGGCTTTCCTGCCCAGCAGTATCATGTTATTGGGAAGCGTTTATCGACCAGGGCCGAGGAAGAATCTAGTAGGTCTTTTATCATATTTTTTGCAATTTTTTATATCTAAAAAAAAAAAATTTCAAATTTGGTTTTACTTTGTTTTTTTCATCTTTTTATTTTTTTTTTTTTTTTTTTTTTTTTTTTCACTCCCCAGCGGTCGTGATTATTTGCGTTCATTCTTGCGGGCGTTGATCTGGGCGGTTAAACGTTACAATGCGCCCACATATCGGAAGGGAACATTTCGCTAACTTGGTCTGTGCGTAGGTGTTCTCGATGTATGGGGCTTGTGCACCTATAGGCTTCTTCCTAGGGATATTCTTTGCGGGTATCTCAGCGCAATACTTGTCGTGGAGATGGTACTTCTTCATTGGCGCCATATTCGCTGCCGTTAGTTTCGCGCTTGCGTGGCTTTGCGTCCCGTCCGACAAGGAGGAACGTGCAGTATATAATATCAAAATGGACTGGCCTGGAGCGATACTCATTGTATCCGGCTTGATTCTGGTCGTTTTCTCGATAACGAATTGCTCCAATACGGAGAAGGGGTGGAGAACGCCGTACATTCTTGTTACCCTTTTTTCCGGCGTTGGGCTGTTACTGGTAGCGGTATGGGTGGAGGGTTGGAAGGCTGCTCAACCGCTGCTGCCATTCGAGATTTGGAAAGTTCCCAAGTTTGGGTCGGTTGTTGCGGCCATGTTCATGCAGTATGGGGGGCTGGGCATCTTTCTTCTCTACTCTACTTTCTAGTACTATCCCCAATCACCCATGGTTGACAAGCGGACAGCTAACTATTGTTAGCATGGATGGGGTGATGGGAGCAAGTCCATTGCAGATAGTAGCTTGGTTCACGCCGCTATTCGCCGGTGGCATCATTATCGCGGCTCTTGGCGGTTTCGTGCTCCACGTTGTCCCAGGAACGATATTCATGCGTGTGGCGGGGGTCGCCTGGGTTATTGCTCCGTTGCTATTCGCCGTGATGCCGAACGGCGTTACATATTGGTCCTTCGTATTTCCTTCCATGATAATGGCCACCATCGGGATAGATATCAGTTTTAATATCTCAAACATATTCATCACCACGGGTTTGACAAAGAAGCAACAAGGTCTCGCTGGGGCGATGTAAGATATCACCAAACTCCCATCACATTAGCCCTGACACTAAAACTAACTTGTCCTCTTTTGCAGAATAAACTCCAACATGCACCTTAGTATTGCATTCTTCCTTGGTTTCGCGGACATAATAGCCTGGGAAACACATGGTAAGGGCATCCGCTTCAGTTACCAGTGCGTCTTCTGGTTCGAAGTCGCATTGGCTACCGTCGCGCTGATCATTATGTTCATCTTTGTCCGCGTGGAGAAAGCAAAGAGCGATCTGACGGCGGATGAGAAAGAGAATATGCTTGATCAGGAGAGGGCGATAACTACCGGTACCCCGGTAAGAGGACACCAACAGAAATAAGTGATATCGGGAGCAAAAGGGAAAAAAAAGAGATGGCTGCTATCATACTAATCATAATTTTAATCGGGGCATTAAATTCTGTATATATCATTGGGCTTAAATTTAGCGAACAGGATGGAGGGGTGGTAACGGGAAGGGAAGGGAAAGTCAATTGGCGGTTGAGGAAGCTGGCGTTCTATCAAATCGCTTGTATTCACATTTCCTTGTTAAACCCGCCGTGTATATACATACAGCAAATGTCACCCTTACAGCAAGCACAACTATGTCTATCTCATATTCTCATGTAACAAGACGGGATATTTAAGATCATTGACCTTTTTTAGTCCCCTTCGCTAGAACTGCCCGCTTGATGCAGGCATCCGGCCAAAAGCCCCGGGGGAACAGGAGCGAGCAAAAGACCATTGGCATGTGAGAACCCTCAGCAACAAAAAGCAAACCCTCCCCCTCGAAAAGAACTATAATACAACTCTAAGCTTGTGCACCGTGATAAATCCTCCTGACCTATATTACCATATCTAACACGTCGGATCCTTATCGAGAAGCCGAACCAATTATCAGCCGAATTTCGGAAGTACATGGTCCTGACCTTTTGATTGGCCCGGAGACCCGATTATAACTTACTTTTGCTTTTTACTGGTGATTCCCCGACGTTTGTAAAACGGACCGCTATTGCATAATACTAAATTTCCGAGGTTCCGGCCTGTTTTTTTTCTTTTTCTTTTTCTTTTCTCTACGCCTATGCAATGGCGGTCTACTTCGCAAACGTCCGGTTAACCTAATTCCGAGTACCGTAGTAACTTAGGCATACCGGTACAGTACTTGTACACAAAGTAATGTCTAGTCTGGGGGGACTTAGCGACTATATACCAAATGGTCCTAGGACCGGAAGTATGTGCTCTAAAGGGTAAGCTCCCGGCGTATTTCTAACTCACCATCAGAAGCAGCGATTCTAAGCCTTCAGTTGGGATGAACCGGTCATTATTATCAATTCTCCCCGGTCTGGGGAGGTGTCCATTCGTAGTGAGTGGAGATATCATAAAAAATAAAAATAAAAGAAAAAGAAAAAAGCCAAAGGGCACAAAACGACCAAGACATCAGTCAACGGTGTCACAATTAGTACTGGTATGATAGGACATGTATTATATGATTCTCCCCATCACAAATGGATGAGTACCCGTACCGCCTTTTGCATCCGAGCATTGTCAATCATCCATTCCAATAACCTGTCCCGCACCGTTACATACTCCACGCAGCAGCAACGTTCCACTGAATCAAGCCCTGGGGAGAGGAGAAAAAAAAAGAAATATAAGAAAAATAGCCGGTCAGTTGTGCGGTAACCACTCCCATGTGTGGCTCGAGGAAGGAAAGAACAAGCAGTTAGAAAAAAGAAAGAAAAAACTAACTCAGATTTGTTGGAATCTGCGAATGAGATTGGGAGCCCCGCCGAGTTTTGTTATACGTATTGTAGCACAGGAACATCGGCTTCCATGTGGCGATCCTGCGGGGTTGCGGCTCAGCCGAGATTCTCGTTTTTTTTTTTGACTCAAGATACGCGTCCGAGGTAAGGAAGGAATATTTACTCTACTTGTATCCCGGCAGTGTAAGACCGGGGGAAAGGGCAGATGTGCCCGGGGAGCCGATGGTATCCGGGGTGGAAAAGGCTTGTAAAAAGGAAAAAAAAAAAAGAAGGAAAAAAAGTGCCTTGACATTTACTCGAGTACGCTACCGGTACGGGTAGGGGGAAAGCGGGTATATGGCAGGGGGTAAGGCGTTAGAGGGAGGCCTGTGTATGATACCCGCACATAGCTGAATACTGGTACCAGTAACAGAACGCAGATATTGGCGGGGAGTCTCGCCTCGAGGTCTTCAACTTTTCCTTCAACAACGGGGGGATTATCCGCCGCTCGGTGGATGCGGTAAAATCATGAAGAAACTCTAGTGTACGAGTAGATAGGTGAGAGTGGTAATAGTGTGAAAATAGGGCCTGAGATATAAGTATGGTACTAGAGGACACACGGTAGTTCACAATGGAGAAAGGAAAGAGGATGGGAAGGACTAAATGTGACATGGGCCTTGGTGACTTAGCAAAGCTTATTCTAGACCTATCAAGTATAAAAGCACTATATTGTAGTGACAAACCCACTAGTAGATTAGCAGGAAAAAAATCAAAAATAACAAGGGTCCAAAATTCCTGGGTCTAAGTGTCCTAGTAGTAACCCAAAGCCAGGATATATGCTGTTGTGGGTATTTGATAGGTTGCCTTAAGGCCATATAGATACTTTGAAGAACTGAAGACTCTATGAGACAGAGACAGGCCTGGGAGAGCTGGTATTACCAGAAGATATTATATATTATGGAAATATATATCTGATGCAACAGGCGGAGTTTTTTCTTCTTGAGCTGATATTGTCCCCACCCCCCGAAAAAAGAAGGGAAAAGAGGAGAAAAAAAGAAAAACAAATTTTACTGCGGTTCATAAAATATGATAAAACATTGATATCCAAGGTCTTCAACCTCTTGTTGCTACCATACCTGCTAGAGTCCAGGCAGTGCTTGCTTGCTGCACAGGGTAAGGCATTCAAGGTTTTACTTCTTGTAACTTAGTATCATAGTAAGAGCAAACTAGTAATCCTGTGGATCCCTAGGCCTACTGACAGAAGAGCAACACCACTAGAAGGAAGTGACCGAGTACGCCCGGTTTTTGTCCTTCACCCATTGCCGTCATGGTAAATCACTCAGGTTTCTTCATTTGTGCAGATTTTCCCGCGGGCGTCCTAGCTGTTTTTGAAAGTGCGCTCGACTTATGGTTTCGATACCCTCGAGTGAAAGGGTTGGAACTTATTAACCGGACCATACAAGGGATACATTCGGTGGTTGGCCTTCTGACTGTTCCATAACTTCTCGCCTGACCAATACAGTAGACACTAGGCCGCCCCACCCAATGCGCCCCCCGAGTACTCGAGTGGAGGGGTTGATCTCTGAATACCCTCGTATTGGCTAAACAACCATCGATACCCCTTCTAGCAATAGAAATAAAATCGTATAATAAAGCACTCATGAAAATCTTAATAATAGATAATAACCAGTATCAATTTCACAATCTACGAAAAAATTGCTTTCACCCACCGCCCCCAGCAGAGCAGCCATAATCCTCGCCGCAGCAGCAACATTTCCGCTCCTCCGCCCTTTCGCACCTTAATGGCTAGCCAGCGATTCCGATCTTCCTTAATAGTCTGCCTGGGGACCCCTCAGTTTTCAGGATGGGGGTTGATTTTTATGCTGTGGTTATGGTGCCATCCCCATGCATTCACCTAAGCACCTTTGCAACCGCTTGTTCCTCAAAAGCTTGCCTGTTCTTCTCTAGTTCCTCGGGCCAGATACCAAATTCGAGGGCAAACACACTGGTCCCCTCGCCTCTGTGGCACCTCACCGCCCGGGTCTTGTGCTCCGGTTGTGATTGGCAAGTTGTGATTGGCAAGAGGGCCTTCTCCACACGTGTAGCTCCTCCCATGCTGGGAAGAAGGCGGTAAGAGCCGGGGCCCTCTCTTAGCCCCTCGTGGTTGTCACAAGTGTTCCCAACAGTCCGGGGGCCTTGCTTAGTCCTGCAGGGGGGTTGCCAAAAGCATCGGACTGGACCGGACCAGGGTTCCGAATAGTCCGACCGGTCAAGTCTTGGAGGCAGGACCAGACTGGCCCGTCCTGGTTGATGTTGATGAATGGACCCGACTAACGTGGGTGGTTCGGTCTGGTTTGGACTGGTACCAGACCAGTCTTTATAGAAGATCACATGAGAGTCGGAGTGGCACCCAGGCCAGCGCTCGCTGGGAATAGATAGATAGCTATAGTAGGATTTTAAAGCCGCTTGCCACTGTATAAATCAATAGGCCCTCAATACAGGTTGATAGAGCATCCTGGAGAGGATAGCATGTGGTGGAAATGCAATTACCCGATGGATAAGTCGCATCGAATCCGGTATTGCGGCAGTTGGTCATGTGGTATCACTCACTTAACGTACGAAAAATAGTTCGATACTTGAGAACATATTTTCGCCACCCCTAATCAAAGCAAGGCACTATCTCCACCGTACAACCTATGGAAACAATATTATTAAGAAAAGCCTTATTTGAACATAACATATGGTGATAAAAATAGCATATCCTATTGCTTGGCGGGCCTGGTCGGACTAGTCCTGGTCGAGTCGGTTTCGATAATCCTGACTGTCTAGTGGGTCTAATTTCCACCATTAGACTATACTTGACTTTCGACCGGACTAGCTAGTCCAGTCCAGTCTTCCACCGACCATTCGGAACCCTGGACTGGACTGCCTGTAAGGGTGCGTCTCCATGACAGTGAAATCCCAGGATGGCCTTCTTTGGCTCTGACGGCGGGCCCTATAAGGTAAAGCTATGCTTGTCGGGGGTAGGTGTAGGACTACGGGCGATGTCAAGGGACTGCCCGGGAAAATTCAGAACAGCGGGGATTGTTGAAAATGTTGAAAATGGAGGTAATAATCGGACGGAAGGATTGTGTGGAGTTAAGCGAAGTAGCTCAAGTAAACAAGAGTAATTTTGTATTGAGCCGTAAGATTGCCTTTGTTAAGAAGAGAAAAATCTATGACTTCATGCTAGGCCTAAATCACCTCTTGACAGTGTACGCCTCCCAGCCTCAGCTCTCTAGTGTCTCGACCCCCCCCATAATCCCGCTCTCCATGTCGGAGACATACTTGCCCAGCTTACATCTAATCTCCCTCTCAAGCGGGCTGTTCTCCGCGGATACTATCCGCAATGCGAGAAGCGCAGCGTTTGTTGAATTGTTGATCGCTACAGTGTCGTTGCGGGTCTTGAAGAAGTTTTCGAACTCCTCTCTAGTATTCTCGTGCAGAAGGACGGATTTGGCCCATCCTGCGCCAGCGCCTAATACATCACCGTAGGAGAATCCTCTGCAGGCTGCGAGACCGACAAAGTCCGAGAGTGAGACCCTCCCATCAATTATATCTGTCATGTGAACATCCACAGGTGTGAACCCGGCCAACTTGAAGGAAAAGGCCATCTCGGCGTAGCCGTTTACGCCTTGTTCGCGGAGGATTGCTACGCGGGGTTTGTAGTTTGGGAGGGTGGTGAAAAGGAGATCAGAGGGGGTAAATGTGAGGGTGTAAGTTAGGCCTGGATCGTCGTTATCGAGGATGTTCTCGTATTCTTGGTCAGCGCAGGCGGGGTTGTCGCGCAGACGCTGCATTTCGTAGGAGGTTTCAGACCACTTCTGCTGAAGTTCTCCTCGAGCAGTGCATCCGTAGATCATTTCACCGTCGTAGTCGATGCCAATGGTTTGGTCGTCCCGGGTCTTGACCACTCCAATGTGGTAGAGGTATTGTTTTGGGAACCCAGAATCTCCAAAGGCATCCTCAAAAGCTCCGAGATTAGATTCGCTGACCTGGAAAACTGCTCCAAGTTCCTCGTTGAACAAGGCTGCTATAATGTCTTTAGGGTGCATACTAGTGGCATAGTCCTTCACTTTCATATCGACACCGACCCTTCCCGCAAATGCCATCTCAACGATCGTGGTAAATAGACCACCGTCACTCCTGTCGTGGTAAACACGGACAATCCTAAGCTCTCTGGGTTTCTTGCACGCATCAAAATAGGCTACGATAACCTCGGTGTCTCTCACATTAGGAGCACGAGTAGCTACTGGGACTCCTCTCTATTGTGGGTATTAGCAAGGAGCAATAAAGAAAGAGAAAAGTTACTAACTGGCAACTGAACGATACTGTGCAAACTGTCTACGCCATCTAGGGTGCTTCCTTTGACCGGAACCCCGATAACAGGAAGAGTAACCATGGCGGCGACCATCCCAGGGAGATGCGCAGCTCCGCCTGCACCGGCAATGGTAGCCTTGAGACCGCGGACTCTCGCATTTTTTGCGAAGGTGGCCATCCTGTCTGGGGCTCGGTGCGCAGAGACGACGGTAACCTCAAACTCAACTCCGAACTTCTTGAGAATCTCTGCACCAGCTTTCATCACCGGAAGATCAGAGTCTGAGCCCATGATAATCGAGATAATAGAATTCGTAGATGAGGGGGCTTTAAGGGGAGACGAGTAAGTAGTAGCAAAGGAAGCATTGGCCTGTCTAGCTAGAGCCATCTTGTCTACGTCTACTGCATTAATAAGCGGTTGGATCTGATACTCAGCTTCTGCCATAGACCCTGCCACAACAGTGATGTGCTCCATCTTTCGGGCCTTTTTAGCCTCGCCCTTTCCATACAGGTGGACGGTTGCTCCTTTAACCTCCAGAGCTTTGCGGGCAACACTCTTGTGGGAGGCGCCAAGGAGGTTGAGCATTATGGCATGTGTTGAAGGTGCAGCTAGCGAGGTTGAGTGGGCAGGAAGGGGCAGATCAAGAATAGCACGAAGGTGGGCTCCATACTGCGAAGTGGGACATGCTTCGATGGTGTAGTGGCCCGAGTTATGCAGCCGAGGGGCGAGCTCGTGGGCGAGAAGTTCCCCTGGACCCCCCAAGTCAATACGAGCCTTCCCTAAACGCCCGGGTAGGAGGCAGCTTACATCTTCCAGCAAGAACATCTCGACGCCAAAGACACCGGCACCCAAAGGCTCCCTACATACAACCTTCTCGACGAGTTTCTTACCTTCTCCTGAACCACCCCCGAGACTGCTGCTGGTGCGTATACAAGTTTGCAAATGTTCTCTTCATGGACGGTCTCTGCGGTTGGATAGCTGATGCACACGCCATCCCTTCTCCAGACCACCATGACTGCAAGCTCTTTGGAAAACGATGCCCATTTCTCAGCATATAGTGGTCTGTCCTTCAATACCTCTAATGCAGGTGGGATTGACTCAGGGTCAGAGACCACATAGTTTCCTCGCCCATCGTGGGCCAGCGTTCGTGATTTGGGCATGTAAGGATAACCAAAATTTCGGCCGATATTCTCCAAATGAGCCGAAGTGTTTGATTCGACTAATAAGGATTCAGCAGTAGCTACACAGCCGGAAGCTAGATGAGATTTCTGCACATATTTGTCCTGAATGGTGCGGATTGTCTTCCATGAAGGTTGAACCTAGGTGTCGTATGAGACCGAATGAGTGATGATGCCCAATTGTGTTTTTATTATTATTTCTCCGCAGAGCGGGTGCTAGGTAATTTACCTCTACTTTGGGAGATGCTTCTAGTTCCTCCAGGACCTCAGTGTCTACATGTTCAATCTCAACAGTTAACACGTCACATTCCTCAGCCAGCTTCAGAATAGCTTTAGGGTCGGAAAATGAGCCGTCCAGATGTGCGTTGATTGCTTTGCGGGTGATTTGGGGGCATCTAAGGCGGTTGTTTGGGGGTTGAGGGGGTGAGCTGCTTCAACGAGCATTCGACCGAGCTGTGCAATAATATGTTAGCTACCGGTTAATTCGGTGATAAAGAAGGAGAAACATTATAAACAACCTAGCCACCATCGAGAATCCCAACAATGCGTGAATCCATTATGCGAGGTGTGATTGGCGATGCCTATTTGTTGGGTATGCAGGTAGTGGTAAGGGAGTCGGTGAAACGTGGTTGAGGGTGGGGCTCACAACCCATTTTATAGTAACGTTTTTGTTGCCAGATCTTATCAGATAGCGAAGCCGGGGAAATACGTGTCAAGAGATAACTCTCTCGGAAAGACGGCCGTCCTAGCGGTTGACGGCCGGACCCTGCAGTCTTAGCCCAAACGGGATCTTCCGGTAGGGCCTGGCCATCATCCGCAGGGCCCTGCAGTCATTTGTGAGCCCTGCCGCCATTCATAGGGCCCGGCTTTCATCCATAGGGCCCGTCCGTCACCAGTAGGCATTACACAGTGAGACACCTATAGGGCCCTGCCGTCCGTCCCGGGCAGAGGTTAGGACGGACTACGGTAGGCTGCCCGTCTTGGGCGGAGTTCCAGTACCCGGCGTCCGTCCTATCCTAAACAAAAGACAGACGGACTGGACGCCTGGGAACACTAGATTTTGGAGGAGAGAATTTTTCAACGCCCGCGTGTCCCCCCGGTGCATACGTATACTAACCCCCCGCCCATATATGCGGGAACTCCCCACAGGGACGGCTGGGGATGGGATGGGGGATGTTTCGTCATTTCACCTCTCCCACCTCTTCTCCAAAATCTAGCCAAACAAATGGAATGGGTGACCGGGTAGGAATCTCGGAGTCCAATTTGTGGATGTGCTTTCTGCTCGGGAATGAGTCTTCAGGGTTTATCTGGTGCCTCTATTAATAACCAAATTAGGTATATTCCACAATTCGGGGGAGTATTACTGGGCTAGTGACAATGTCCCTAACTCTATAGGATGTGAAGCTAGGATGACCGAGCTAGAATGGTAGGAGGGTGGTATGGTAGGCTAGGATGATAAAGCACCCATCGATATGGGGGCCCAAGTTAAATGTGTTTACAAGCGATGGATAAGTGGAGTGGCGTGCCCCGTGGGGGGTTGCGTTTTAGTAGCATAATATAAAGTACGGGGGGGGTGAGGATTTTAGACATTAACATGAGAGAAGGAGAGAGGAGATCAAAGCGAGCCGGTATTTTGTATTACTGATAGGAGGAGGAGAAGGAGGAAAGGGGGGGAGGGAGAAGGAAGCGAGGCCTAGGAACAAACTTCTGCATAGGCGGGTTACTCAGCGGTCACTAGGTGTCACTCGGGGCAGCAGTGAAGGCAAACCAGCCCAGGAACCATTTCCAACAGAGGGCCTAAGGATAATTGTCAGAGGAGAAAACCTATTCGATGTCAGTCAGCCCCGGGCTCTCCATGTAGGATATGATACCAGCAACGTTTTTCGACCGTAGCAAAAACACAACCCGCATTCCGTAGACAAGAAAACAATATTTCAACCCCCGAGCAAAAAACACACAATCATAAAAAATAGAAAAAATTCCGTTATTTTTTTTATTTCCCCCGTTTTCCAACCTAGAGGGGTTGACCCTGAGTTCAGGAACAAAGTGGAAATGCCGTGCGCTGATTGAATGAAGTATATCATGCCCACAGGGACGGAGTGAGTAAAGGAAAACCTAGGATAAAAAGTAATGAAGTGATTGGCAAATACCGAGAACGAACTGATTTGCACCACGCCTACAAAGTTTGTTATAGGATTGTCATACACCTTCTGCTGTTTCAGGTGCTTCTCGATATCCTCTCTTATTACACGATCTCTCATCCCGAGTTTTCTCTTCCCCTTGTCAACGTGACCCTCTCTATCTCTTTTGCACTCATCCTTGGCAGAGACTCTCTCCTTCCCCTTCCCCCTTGCCCTTCCTCCTCCTCTTGTTCCTTCTGCTAAATCAATCCCAAGCTCAAGTTATTCACCTCTTCGACATCTTCAACCCCCCGCCAGTGCAATAATTACTCTTGATGGGGGACTGACAGGACGCAAAACACTACTTTAAGTTGGGCTGGTGCTAGGGCCCCTACACGGTGGTGTGTTTCTTGATGAGTTTTTCTTCAGCATACTCCCAGAGGGCCCTTCCCCGGGCTTCGGCTTGGTCAGTCGTGGTCTATTCGGAGAACCTCTTTCCGCCTGGAGCACGGGTGGTTCATCCCTCAGTGCTGCTGGCTGCCTTACCCCCTAAGAGCGCTTTCCTTTCTCCTAAAAGTTTCTCCTCTGCGGTTTGTTCCCTCTCTAAGGCCTACTTGCTGGTGCATTTTCGCCTTGTTCTCGAACTCCGAAGGTTCCTGGGCTGCGCACTAGAGCTGTTCAAATTCTTTGACGTAGCTAGAAGGCAGCATAAAGTGGTCTTTCGAGACCGGGGAGGGAGCTTGGTCCTGCGTTGCTCGCGGTCGACCGTGGATAAGGTATCGCCAGTAGAGAAATAGGTCAGCAACAATCGGCACATCAAGAGACATGAAGGGTACGGAGCTAAGAGAGCAGATATGCACCTTCCAAATACAGATTATTCGTCAGTATATCCTTTGGGCTAACGGTGGGCAGCGCAAAGGATAATAGTCCCGGAACGGAGGTCGTGCTCTAGGTTGTTTTACGTGGAAGCCTAATAGAGAGCGATAGATGGGTAGCCACTCTATAGCAAGAACTAAGGGCTATGGGGTGATCTTTAAGAGACAAGCTTCATTCTAGAGAGCAACCATCAACTGGGACTTTTAACAATATCGAGCAACATCTTGCTCACTCTAGGAGAGCATTGCTTACTCTTCACTTACTTCTAGGGCACTCTTTCATCCATGGGCGGAGGGAAAGCTTTTTAAAATTCACTTCACTTTTCTCATCCTTTCCCGCTAGATATAAAAACAATGCTGTATATTCCCTATCTATCTATCCCATTCCCTCCGGGCCCTTCCCCTATCGAGCAACTATCTAATCCCTTCCATTCACTCCTCTCCCCCCAAGTGTCTACCAAAAAGCCCCAGTGGAGGCTTCGACAGCCAGCTTAGCTGCCATGAGGGTGACAGAGGAGTGGATTAATTACCCGGTTGGTATGCGTACCCTTTCCCATAGCTGTGCTTCACGGAATAGTCGAATGACTTAGGGCTTTTCGAGAAATTGCTGCCAGTTGGGGAGGTCGAGCCCGAACCTTGCTGCGGGGTCGAACCACCGGGGGTACTGCTTGCGGAGGAGGCTGAGCGAGAGGTTTGAGCGGTGGTGGAGGTAGCGGATGAGAAGATGGTGGAGGCCGTGGAGGCCGTGGAGGAGGAGGAGGGGTAGGAGTGGTAGGAGTGGTAGGAGGCGGGGTGAGGGGAGGCAGGCTTATTCTCTACCTTTGGCTGGCGCCCTGAGGATTGGGGGTAGCTTCTGCACATTGTGATGAAGTTGTGACGAGTTGCTGAGGTTCTGAGTTGTTGGATTGTTGGGTTGTTGAGTCGGTGAGTGGTGTTGAACTAGGAAGTTGGTGAGCGGTGAGTAAGGAGTGGTGGGCTGAAGGGTCGGTTATATACACTTTGAAGATGGCTTATGGAATGCTGGAGTATTGGTTAAAGGTTCCGGGGGTATCGTGAGATACGAAATGCCAATCAAGAGAGCTGTAGAATTTTCCCCCTTGTTCCAAGGCGATCCACCCTTGTTGGCCATCCTTCCAAGAACAAGCTGAGGGGAAGCAGAAATTGCATGAATACGGGCTGGAACTGATGGGCTTAATCGTCGCCGTCGGATACTGGCATGCGCATTGCATAATCTAGAGATGTCTGGGAGATTCGCTCAAAATTCCTTGTTAGGATTACTCTTCTGGCTTGCGATTGCTAACTCTGCTGGGGTATTCCGCACTCCTTCTGGATCATCGGTGGTCCTGTCGAAAATGGCGGTGCTGAAAATGGAGGCAATGATCAGACTGAAGGATTCTACAGAGTGAAGCGAAGCAGATCAAGTGAACAACCGTGATTGGTGTTGAAGGGGCTAGGCAAGGTCGCTTAATAAAAGAAAAGAGAAAAAAAGTAAAGACAAGAAGGAAGGAGAGTTTACATGATAAGGGGAAATTTTTCAAGGCTTGCGTGTCCCAGCGATGCATACGCGTACTGCCGCCTACAGCTGAGGGCATTTCCAGCAGGAGATACATGAGGCTCCTGGCTGATAATTTGTGAAGCTGGGAGATATGGTACCCGGATTTTGGATCAGTGGGACAATAATCTCGCGGGCATTGTTTTCGGATTCCGATGGCAACAATGGGATTCTAGAAAACTAGAGTCACCAAAAGGCGCCACCTGGGGCTCCGCCGTCATTGGAGGACTGGATTTAGGGAAACAAATATGTAGATGCGAGTTTTTCCTCGCATGCACAGGGATAGATGGGAGAAAGGAAATTCATATTATTATCGAGGGTAGGATTAAACTATGGAAATGGCAGAACTCGAGTGGGTATGATACGGTAGTGAGAAAAACTATCCATTCAAGTCAGCCATGACTGGCCACTCAGATAACGTATACGCACCAAAAAAAGTGGGAATTTGGGAACCTTAATTGACATCCAGTAGTAGTAGGAGGAAATTCAGAAGAGCAGGAAATATCCCGATTGCACCTTATGAAATGTTGGATTTGGCATTTTTTTTAATTTTGTTGAAAATCTGTAGTCAGGGGATTGAGCAAAACATATAACGTACCGGTATTCCGCCCAATGGGGGAGTCGGCATCCCGAGCCATCTGCGAGTTTAAGCAATGTAATAAAACTCTCTCAATCATTCTATCGTCTGCCACTCCTATCGGTCTCTCCTCCATGCGTAATTCCATTTGCCCGCGTACCTCCGTACTCTGAATAAAGGAAGGACATAACCAGAAACCCTTCCGTCTATCCTTCCGTCTATAACAAATGAAACAACTAAAACTATTATCCCGTCTTGTCTCTCATCTATCCGCTTTCTTCATCTCAGACAACTATCCGCTCCCGTCAACTCTGACACGGCCTTCGTTTTCTGGCTCGTTTCTGGTGTTTAGCATCTGTGCTTAGACACCAAGATACCAATAGCAGCAGATAGTAGCTCCTACTTAATATTAACCCCATAAGACTACCGTGCTGTCCACGGAATATCCACCTTTACACCACCCCCCCGATGAGGCAGAAACTAGCCACCTCTATTCCTGCATTGGATGGAGAAATTTTCAAAGACGCATTTCCCTCTCTCTTCCCCTCTCATGAATACTAGCATCTTCTACTGTCTCTCCTGCCGTTGAAAATTGACTGAAAGGGAATTTCTTCCTGAATACCCGTGCTTTAAAAGTGGCTCTCTTATCCGATCCTAAATAAGGGCATTTTAGACTCTCACAAAGCAATCGAGGGGTCATATTTTATCCCTTCACGGTCGAACTATCCGGATGTCACCTTGCTAAGAACTGCCCCTAAAATGAGGTGGGTTAAGGGCGTTGCGTTTCGGGTTGTGGTGTGCTGTATCGTACCGGAGACGGAGGGCGGTTTTCCCAAGGCTGCCGGTATTGCTCATAGGTCCCTAACCCCATGGGTATTAATCTGTTCTACGGCAATCAAGAGAAAACAGCATGGTAAGGCAAGGAAGGTTGGCGCCTCGAGCTTCCCTCCCCGTTTCTCCACCCTTCAAGGGTCTTCCGGCGAGGCGTTGCGGAATTCAGGCTGGCAGCCGTGATAACCCTTGACATGATAACCCTTACCTCGTAATCCCTTGCCTCGTAATCATGGCCAGCACTCGTGATAGGAAAAACATTGTTTCAAAAGTGGTGCAGTGCTCAGAATACCACATAATCAGTACTGTTCAGCATTGCCATGTCGGAAACAAGAGTTGGCAGCGCAGATTTGCTCCCAGATACTAAAATAGACTAACGTTCAACATCCAGAACGAGGCTAGCTAGGAGATAAACCAAATTGGTTGTGATGGGCACCGGAAAATACCCTGCCGTGAACCGACCGCACTTCGCAGCACACTACGCAGCCATGAATTTCCGCCACAAGGTAAGGGATGCAAGGCCCATCAAGGCTCGATCTGTGCGTCCATTGACCTTGTCCCTCCCTCTGCCTGTCAGGCCTCCACGGCACTGCATGTGGGTCCTTGACGCCTTGTAGCCGGATATCAGACCGGAGGTTGAAAGTTTGCGCGTGTGGGAGGATCCATGATGTCGGCATCGCCATTCATATCGCCTCATTTTTAACCTTAGATGGCCGTTTCGCAGAACCTGGCTGAAGTTTGTGATCGATTCTCAAACTATGTTTGCATCCGAGTGTTGCTCATTCTACCCCTCAACTGTCCTACCAACGCCGAAATCGAGAAGTTTCCATTTTACATGCAATCGGTTCCCCGCTCAATTCGCTCATATCCCCACATCACATATTATTATACTTTTTGAGCTTCTATCGAAACCTTTCTGGGTTAGCCTGACTACTGGTATGATACTGTACCTTGAGTTCGTACTCGAGTACTGTACGGCACGAGGTTCTGGGACACAGGGCTACCGTAGTATTCTTTCCTTGTGCTTTCATCCCTAGCGTCGCCATCACACCCTTATCTCGTTTCGTGTGTACTAGTATATGGATGGGCAAAATGTGCAATCCTCGGGAGTGGGCTACGAAGCACCTCACCCCCCTTCCCGTTGCTCCGCGGGTATAAAATGACCCTATTTCCCCTTGTCCCCTTCCCAACAACCACGACAAAAACAACCCCCTTCTCCTCACCTATCCGGAAACCGCTGTCTATTGCGATTTTCCTAGCCGGGGGCCCTCACACAAATATTGGTTCGCCTTATCCACCAATCCATCACCCCGCGCTCTCAATTCGGAGCTCGCTCTTACCGCTATCCTATCGCTGCCCCAACGCTCCTAGTCATTTGAGTTTTCTTCAGCAACTTAGAGTTATTAGGTAAGGTCTCCCGCAACATTCTGGCTGTCGACAACATCTCTAGTTATCGACACCTTGTACGAGGAGACAGCCTAGGACGTCGTTACAGGGATTGCTAGTCTAACCTGTGTCTATCTTGACTACTAAGGGCAAGCTCCCGTCAGATATCAATACCGGTATGGCATTAACTGAAATATTTATCTGAGTCTCGGAGCATCTGCAGTAGCCTCGCCTTTTAAAAGGCTTGGCGAATCCCCAGATGCTCGCGAGTTTCTTACATAAGTTGATTCGGAGAACTGCCACGATATCTACGGTGTTCTTTTAGTCAAGTTAGTCACAGTGTAGACAAGCAACCCCTCTGATTTCTGCCTAGCTGTCTCTTCGGATAAGGTGTGGGTGCGGGGTGTGACGATGCCTTTAACCCTCCGAACCTACCCCTTGGGAATGGTTTCTGGGGTGCCCTCTCTTCTGCCCAAATTGTCTGCCTGTCTCACACCCGAGGTTTTTGTAATATTACTCTTCACCACATACCAGCCCTGTGTGTTGTTTGGCATATAGTGTTTTGTCTCCAATATATGATATAAGTTGAATCACATCTATCGAAACTATGATACCTAAGCATCTCTTTCTACCGCACCCTACACCGAACATGTGTGGATAGCAAGGTCTTTGGAACGCCCTACCCCCACGGTGTCCCACCGCCACTGTATTTATATCTCACTCTCCTGTGATTACCAGATAGCCAGGACCAAGTACAGAATAGAAGAAATATTATGGGTGGCGGAGGACGGCACTCAAAGTGTGGTGGAGAGCCTTGAATTACGAGTTTAATAGCCTCTATGACCAGAATACTACCGTAGAGGCTTATCCAGAGAGCGGAGGGGCAAAGCGTCCGGAGTCTTTGTGAATGGCCAAGTACGGCACGGATGGGTGGATTCAGATTGGTCGAATCCTGTATCACATCTGGTTAATTAACTTAGGGCCTATTCAGTAGAAACCCATGATCGAAATGTTATTTTTACCGAGCCGCCGGAAAATGCCATTTTACTGTAGAAGGAGACGGGGCAAATGAGATCTCGAGAGCTGGAGCGTTCGGTAAAAACGTACCTTACATTCCCGGTTTCACTCGTACACTCCTGTTCTCTGAGGGGCTGTTTGGCGTGACGTTTTTGTGAAGTTTGGGTGGCTATAAACCCTGCTTGCACAACCATCGTTGAAGAAACCTTATCCTATGATATTTCGTAAACAGCCAAAAACAATTGATGCTACATGGTTTTTATAAACTATTGTTTGTGGTCCGCATCTACCAAACAGTCCTGTAGTTACAAACAATGGTTTGGACGTCCAAAATTGTCACGCCAAACAGCCCCTTGGTTCCCAACGTGTATTATATGAACTTGTGGCAGGGCTGTGGCTGGTAAATTGTATCGTCTCCATCTTCCGTTGCGATGGGACTTCAGACCTACACCCGCCACTCCCGCTGCCATAGATGCACGTCGGGGTACTTGTGCTCGGCCCAGCAAAGGGTTATTAAACAATTATTGAATTTTAGGGCCAACCGGATATACTCCTATCTACTCGGGCTAACTGTTCCCTGCGCTTGTATGAGAACTGAGTGAAACAGTAGTGTACGGTTCAAGTATCATACCGGTACTCGAGTAGTGGTGGCTATTGTCACGCGAAGCAAGCACACCCCGCCAGCCACAGCTACCGTGCATGAATAGACAAGTGTGGCGAAGACCTTTCAAACAGGAGTGCAATCTGGCTCCTAAAGTCTTGGCGAACACAAGAAGCCAAATTCGTTCTCCCTTACGGGGGACCTCACCTTTTCCCCTCGTGGAGAACAGCAACTTCTCTCTCCCAGGGGACCTTTTCGTTTTCTCTCCGGAAACCTTATTTTATTTTTTCTCCTCTCGGAAAGCATCAACTTTTCCCTTCTGGCGAGCCTCAGCATTTTCCTTCCATAAGCCCCCCTCCCTCCTGCGGTCCCTCTACTTCTCCCTCCTGGGATACTCCATCTCCCTCCGAACCGCGGAGAGCTCTTTTCACGGGTTTTTCTGGGAAGGTAGCGGGCAATCTTGTGGCATCTATGGAACAGGTTACGGATAATGGGGCTGGGGAGGCCACGGACCTTTTCGGCGACGTGAAGACCGGCAATGACTTTTTTGGAGGACTGGGTTCTGATAGCCCAGACACCGGCGACCACGGGACCCCAGGACTCGAGCCGGCTGAGGACCCAATTTCATCTCTGTTCGGTGGCTCTGAAGAAAACCCAAGCCAACCAGATGGAGAAGACTTCTTTGGGCAAATCCAGCAGCAACACAAACCAGACCAACAACCACCAGGCCAGGAGGCTGACGATTTGACAGCGCAGTGGCAGGCGGCATTGGCTAGCGATGGGTTCCTGGGCGACGATGGCGAGGGTTTCCTGCCGAGTGACGATGAGGGCTTCTTGCCTGACTCCAATGACGAGACGCCTGTTCAGGATCCTTCTCACGGACCCGGCGAAACTCTTGGGGGACCTTCCGGTACTTCTACTGGAAGCGTCCCGCAAGTTCCACCGGCAACTTCACGGTATACTCCCCAAGCACAGATCCCATTGCGGTCCCCCGCTCAGCCACAATATGGTGGGACATGGCCGGCGCAACAACCCCAACAACCCCCTTACAATCCATATGCACCTCCACAGCAAGCTCCCCAAGCACCGGTATCCCATATCCCTGGCCCTCCACCGACTACCCCATACGCCGCCTTCGGAGCTCGGCCCCCACCGGCACCCGAGGCGAAAGCCCAGAGCTTTGTGGATAAAAAGGAAGGGTATCAAAGTCCATATGATTTACCTCCGGATATAAGGCCCCTGGCGATTAGGAGGGGACCTTCCAATCTCCAGCAATCGCAGGGCACTGTACTTGCGGGAATGGGAAGCACAGTCAGCCAAGCACCTCCAGTAAGAAGCAGTAGTATGGGTGCGGTTTTCTCTATTCAAGCTCAGCAGCCACAAGGACCTCCTAAACCAAAGGGTGTGCCTCAACAAAAGTTCTTTGAAGAGCTACCCATTGGACCCCCAAGGCAGAGAGCAACCTCAGCATTGGGGAGACATCCGGAACCCATGAATCGGGTACCCTCCGGAGCTGGCAGCTATCAAGCGGCACCTCCGAGACCAGAGAGCACGCAGGGGTTTTACCATAGCCCACAGAAATCATTCGCTCAACCGGTCATGGGATCGCCTCAGCAGATGTCTGCGCAGTTAGCTCCTCAGGCAGCCGCTGCAGCAGCATCTGGTGTGTGCGCCGTGCCCCCCGCCCCGGCGGTGGGTTACCAAGCTCCTCCGAATACAACTCACCCTCCGGCTTCGAGTGCAGCCCCGTACGCTTCACCCGTGAATGCCCCCCCATCTGGCGGAATGAAATATGCACCTCGGCCTGCCGGACCGCCGCAAGTTGGAAATAGGATTTCATCTGGTGGGTTTGTCCCACCTCCACAACAAGCTCCACCTGGGCAACAGCCTTTGATGAACCCGCCACCAATGACCCCCCAGGGTCCCTCATATCAACACTCATATACAGCATCTCCGCCTTCTCAACATCCCCATTCTCCGGAAGATCCATATCATAGCCATTCAAGACGGTTCTCCGGTGAGCATCATGCTATGCACTCATCGCGCCCAGGGACTGCAAGATCTGCGCAGGTTTCGGCAATGGATATACCAAGAGAAGAGGAAGAAGAAGGCGCAACTAGCTCACCTCAGGCGTTTCAGAACAATGGATACCCTTCACAATCTCCACAGCCAGCCGCCCCCCCACCTGCGCAAAGCCGGTATACGCCCTCAAGGGGTTCCGGGGGAGATTCGCCCGCTAGTTTGCCTTCGGTCACTCGCCAAAACACATTCACCCCTCCTCCACCTTCAACACAGTCACCTAGATATAATCCTAATGCCTCCCCTCAAAAGGCAATTTCTCCCGAAGCTACCTTTCAGCCGCCCCCAAGAGCACAAACCCAATCGCCTGGCATGGTCTATGGAAAGGCTAATAAGATAGCCCAAAGGCCAAGAGATCCATATGAACGACCCAGCTCTGCTTTCGCTCATAGTAACTCTGCATCTTATCCGTCCGTGGATTTCCACCAACGTCAACAATCTCTTGGGCTTAGCTTTATGGCACCGAATGATGAGACTTGTCAAGATGTTTTGCAGAGGTGGCAAGGTGCGCCAGTATTTTGTTGGGGATTCGGTGGAAGTATCGCGTGCACATTTCCTAAACGGGTTCAAAGGTATACTTCTGATATGCAACAGCCGGTGATCAAATGCTCTCCCGGAGAAGTCAAGATCAGAAGTATTAAGGAGCTTTTGCCCTTTGAGAAACCAGAGGGCATATTTCCTGGACCGGCGTGGTCAGGTTCTAGGAGCACAAATAAGGCGAAGAAGAAGGAGCTGTTGACTTGGTTTACAGACAAGATTGAGGATTTAGAGAGAAGGGCGCAAGGAAAAGGAACAAGAGCGGAAGAGAAGGTATTATTGTGGAAGGTTGTCAGGACCCTATTGGAAAATGATGGGGTCTTAGAGGGGAATCTAGAAGTCGAAAAGGCTGTAAGAACCATCTTGTCACCGGAAACGATGGAGGAAGGCATGGGTGATCACGGAGCATTCTCTGCTATGGGAGATTTGTCTTCGACCACATACGGCCCAAATATTGAACGGGCTGATCCCCAAGCCATCAAGACTATTAAGAATAATCTTCTCAAAGGTGACCGGGCGGCGGCTGTTTGGCATGCCGTGGATCGCAAATTATGGTCTCACGCGCTACTGATATCAGGGACTGTTGGCCGTGATTTGTGGAAGCAAGTAGTTCAAGAGTTTGTGAAGAACGAGGTCAAAACACTTGGGGAAGATGCAGACAGTCTGGCTGCTCTCTACGAAACATTTGCTGGTAACTGGGAAGAATGCGTTGACAAGTTAGTGAGCGCTAGTGCTAGGATGGGGATGCCTATGCTTGGCGGTGCCTCCCGGAGCGGAGGCGTGAATATTGACGAGAAGCTTGACCGATGGAGAGAAACATTAGGCTTGATTTTAAGCAATAGGTCACCGGGCGATGCAGAGTCAATATTGGCGCTAGGCAAGCTGTTAGTCGGGTATGACAGAGTCGAGGCTGGCCACATTTGGTACGTAATATTTTTGTGAATTCGGAGGAAAGAGTTAATCTAACAGTCTCTTAAGCTTTCTATTCGCCCGGCAAGGGCTGGGCGGCGCGGGATCTGTCTTTAGTGGACAAGATGATCCGGCCGCCGATTTCTCGCTGTTGGGCGCAGATCACCGACAGGCGCTGTTTGGGAGAGACCCCGACTCGGCCTTTCTTAGTGAAGTTTATGAATTAGCGGTGTCACTTTGTGCAACTCCAAGCCCAGGCTTTCCTCACCTCCAAAGCTATAAACTTCAACGCGCTATCGTCCTCGCCGAAAACGGGCAGAAGGCGGATGCACAGAAGTATTGCGACTCGATCGCTGCTTCAATAAAGGCCTGGAATAAACCTTCCCCTTACTTCCACCCCGGGTTCTTCGGCGGACTTGAAGATCTTTCTGCCCGCCTTTCTATGAGCCCTAAGGATTCGAGCCCGAGCGCTGGTAAATGGATTCCGAAGTTTAGTTCGGATACAGTTAGCAATTCGCTCTGGGGAACATTTAATAAGTTTGTTGCTGGTGAAGAGGAGGAGACCTCAAGTACAGCTGGTGGCGAAGGGATCATGGTAGATGCTGTTGCTGGCCCATTTGCAAAGATCGCTGAATCCGGAAACGTGAGCCCTGAAATTAGCAGGGTGCAATCTGGTGTCGATCTCTACTCCGCGTACAATAATACCCCTAGCTACATCCCCACCCCTCCCGTGACGGTTAAACCTGCCTCTCAAGCAGCAAATAGATACGCCCCAACCAACTCTTACCAACCAAAAAGTAGCCATTATGAGCCTCCAGTGAACCAACGGGCTTCTTCGGGTGCCGCCTATAAGCCTACTAGCTACGGTGGGGGATACGAGCCGAGCCCCAGCCCCTACGCTCCACAACAGCAAACAGTCAACCCCTATGATAGCCCTGTTCCCAGCTCTGTATCAACTGGATATCCAGGAACATCTACGCACGATTCTAGAAGCTCTTTCGAAGATGCAGCATCGTCAATAACTAAACCAGAGACCACGGAGAGTTCAGCCTCCGAACCTCATCCATCCAGTGGTGGTTATCAACCTCCATCCACGGAGTTTACTCCTTACGAACCAGACAACAGCGGCGATGAAAATGAGGATGACAAACCCAAGCCGAAGAAGTCCTTCATGGATGATGACGATGAGTTCACCAAAAAGGCTGATGAACAGGCCAGGAAATTGCAGGAAGAGGAAGCGAAGAAGAGGGCTGACGAGGAAAAGAAAAATGCTGCTCAGGGTATATTTCCACGAATAACTCCAGTAGATTTAAGTACAAGCTCTAACTTTCTAGACGAAGGCAAAAAAGGCTGGTTTGGCAGCTGGTTCGGAAAGAAGGATGCCAACCAACCAGGGCCTATCAAAGCGAAACTCGGGGAGGAGAGCTCCTTTGTTTACGATCCAGATCTTAAGCGTTGGGTGAATAAGAAGGCTGGTGATACCACGGCACCTGCCCCGAAGCCGGCACCACCACCGAAGCGGGCCTCAACGCCTGCCTCTCAACCATCTTCCACCCCATCGACCCCCGGATTTCCGCCCTCGGGGACTTCGTCCGCACCACCCACATCCGGGCTTCACGCCCCCCCACCTCCATTCGGAAGATCCCCAACGCCCTCTTCTGTACCCTCGACATCTACGCCTCCACCTCCTTCCGGGCCCCCTGCTGGTCCACCGGGCGCAGGTCCCCCAAGCCGCCCGCCAACATCCATGAGCCAGCGTGCTACAATAGGTGACACCATTGACGACCTTCTTGGTCCTCCAGGTGCACCGGCTAGCAGAAGGAGCACGCCTGGGGGTGGAAAGAAGCGTGCGAAGAGCCGGTATGTTGAGGTTATTCCGGGGCAGTCCTAATTGGGTCAGTCGGCTGTGGTTTGCACGTGTTTGTACAAAAGTTTCTTTCCTCTTTAATGTGTGGTAGGGGCCGGGCGGGGTAGTGGGGGGATACTTAGATTTTCGTTTTTGCTGTGCGCTTTTCTTTTTTTTTGTGATGGATCATGTATTGCACAGTTGCTCTTCGTTTTTTTCTTAGTTGGATTAACTACATGGGATTGGTAATTGAATTATATTTTATACCATTTTTTTTGTTTGATTTAGTTAGTGAGCCGGGGGGGGCGATAGTGAGCTGGGGCACTCGCTGGCTATGAGTGCGCAGTACGGTAGAACATAGCCGCTAGACATTCTATCATCTAATAGCGCTCGGGTTAGAAGGAAATACGGCTGCGAGAGCGTTGGGTAGTAAGGCGGTAATGTACCGTACAATAGGGTAGCACTACCGGCGTGTTCTATTCTATCGCGATTGGTGTACTAGGACTCAGTCTAGGTGGAATCGCCGAACCCGAATGTATAGTACTCTACTGTACAATGGTTAAAACTATGCGGAAGAGTGCGACACCTACAAGTATTGTACTGGTATAATACCTGTACTGTACCTCACTTGTACAACACTAAAGGACGACTCACTCCCGTCACCCACTGCGCACTAGATCTCCCCTCCTTAGAGCACCGTACAGTACAGCATAGCAACCGCAGCTAAATAAATACCTTCCGAGTACCGTAAAACCGGAATACTCAGCCCTCACGCTAGTACTTTGGAGTTGCCTCTCCTGTCTGGTAAGGTCGTCTTAAATTTGCTTTTGCGGGAAAGCTGGGGGACGGGGGGTTTTTTTTTTTGCTATGTTCCCCCCCCCACCCCTTAATCCAAAGAGGGAATTCTGGACGACTAGCCTGTGAGGGCCAATTATTCCAGTTTTTACAGTACTTATTAAAATCTTCCCTTGGGCCGGGAGGCTTGCGCAGATAAGTATTGTACCAGGTGGCGCCCGGGGGGGGGGGGGGGGTAATTACAATACGTGCAGTACTAAGTGTACAATTCGTTTGTAAAACCTGTACGGTACGCTCGAGTATTAAACGGGAGTAGCAGAAGGGCTATTTCGGAGGGTGTTCTGAGGCTGAGCGGGGGGGTTGTGGGGTGGAATATGCGTAATGTATTATATATACTAATCAGGATATAGTGGATGATAGTTAGCTTGGGGAATCGGACAACAGAGGGCTCTTTTTTAAGTGGGCGATGGGAAGAAACCGTGCCTTGTAGTCTATTAGTAGCTGCTGTCATACACCGGCATGATACATTCATGGCACTTGTGTTAAGATACATTCATGGGCTTTGAGACCGTGTTGAGTCCTATGATATAAGGCGAGTAATAGCTAAGCACGGTTCTGTGGCGCCGCATCGTAGGTAGGCTCTAGAGCAAGTATGTCTGAGACAGGCAGGGGAGGTGATCCTGTGAGGCCGCTTCCGAAAGGCTCATCTTGAGATATTAATCCGGCGGTGGGGTAGAATGGCGGGGATGTGGTGGGGTCAAAGAGCTGTCGCCAGCTTTCAAATCTCCCACATCCATTGGAAATCTGTTTGGTAAGTGGGGGGGGGGCCTCTCGCGACCAGAATGGGAAACAGTGCTCTCGGACCTTTTTTCATATCTAGTTCATGGCGTAAGCCTTGGGTGTAGTTCTACGGTATGGTGGATGGTAGAGCAAGTATGGGAAAGCTAAAGACACTCAGGAGACCTTAGGGTTGTGACCGAATGGCTATTGTACTCACTTGTATAGCATTGTTCGAGTTCCAAGGAGCACGTACATAGCTTCGTGCAGCTTGTTCATAATAATTGCTTATAGCACTTCCGTCACCAGTCTCAGTGGGGAACACAGACGCTAAAGAGGACCTTTCACCAAGTTAGTAGACGCTATGATCATCCAGCAATGGCAAGCCTACATAACCCTCACACACCCACAGTTGGTGCTCCCAGGAAGAGACTACGCCATCAGCACCCTCCACAACCCTTCATAATTATCGTCAAAGCAGCCAACACCCCCCTCTCAAACATGCCTCCCATATCCCGATCCGCGAGAAAGGAGATGCCGATAGTATGCAACGAGTACGACGACGGAGTTTCCGACCATTCGCCACCACCAACACCTCGGAAGCAGACTAAAAAGCCAGATCAATTTGTGTACCGGGATAGACCAGTTATAGGAGTAGCACCTGAAGCAAAAATCAAACCAAAAATCAAACCTACCGGTGTCAAAAAGCTCCTCGCTTTCCCGAAACCTGATCCCAAAAACGGGTGTACGCCGCGCCACCCCTCATCTCTGATCTCAAAATATGCGGTTACAGCCCAGCCACTAACACTCTCTTAGCCTTCCGGCTTCGCCTTCGGAATACAATCGCAAGCCTTCAAGCGATGTCCGAAGATATTGAGGAGACATCGAACCAGATTCTGGAAATCTCGAACAGAATTACGGCAATGGACACGAAGCTTCTGATTCAGTTGGAGGAGTTGGAGGAGTGTGCAGATTCGATGGACGTGCTTAGGTGGGTAATAGGTTAGTTTTGGGCTCTATTAGGGAGGTATATCATGGATCTTTTTGTTGCCCCTTGTTCTTTTATTTAGGATTGGCGGGCATCTGGTTGGGAATATTGTACGTGGTTTATTTATAAGACCTTTAAAATACTTGGTCTTGCGCTATTGAAAGTGGTTTGGTCGGACGCCATTAAAGTAGTACACCTCGCCAAGGAGCAGCCAAGATGGAAGGTTTACTCTGGCCCACTATTCTAACTTTCCGTCGGGATTATTGGCTGTTAGCTGTGCGCTTTGCGAGTGATTCTTCATGACCATTTCAATTCGTGGACCCACCCCAGAGCACGAGATGCATCATGGGTAACAAAATTTAAGAACCTCCCCCACAGCATGTCTAACACTACTCCAATATCATTTCCTCCGTTCCACCAGAGAGGGAAAAACTAGCGGCGGGCGACATTCAATAGACCCCAAGTGCCTCAGCATCTTCTTCAACCCAAATATAGCCTAAGTTAAGCACCATCTAACACCAAAAAATGAGTGCGCCATATGTGAAGCTCTCTCCCATACTGAGCGGTGTTTCCTCATATATTACCCTCTAAAGTTACTATCCATCCATCGAAAACTTAATACTCCTCTACCTCCACAAAACCTAGCCTGGGGCCGGGCGGCCC
>Ga0307513_10001121_pt1 | contig 38802 bp, 25 predicted proteins | sample 15_EM_MG_FD_202174 | JGI IMG/M metagenome (GOLD analysis project Ga0307513, IMG submission 202174) | Populus trichocarpa ectomycorrhiza microbial communities from riparian zone in the Pacific Northwest, United States - 15_EM | ecosystem: Host-associated > Plants > Roots > Unclassified | place...
GGCGATCATCGCGCTCGCCCGCGCCGGCCAGGACGCGGCGGCCTGGCGGGCGATCACGATCATGGCGAGCGACCCGCAGGTGCCGGTGCAGAGCCGGCTGAAGCTGCTGATCGACTTCGAGCTGAGCGTCCCGAGCCACAGCGCGGACGTGACCCGGCTGCTGCACGCCTGGGTGCACGACGGGCGGCAGCATCCCCGGCTGCGGCGGGCCGCGCTGCACCACCTGCTGCCCCGGATGGACGACGCTGAACCCGTGGCCCTGGCCTCGGCCGCGGAGCTGCCCACCTATCTGCGGGCCATCGCCGCCTTCGAGTACGCCACCACGCCACAGCGGCAGCAGACCGCATACCACCTGCTCACGTCGCTGGCCCGGGATCCCGGCTCGACGCTGCGGGAACGCCTGGGCTGCCGGGCGCGCCGCTCCGCGCTGGCCGTGATGCCCTGGTTCAACCGCCTGGCCGAGCGGCTGGCGAGCATCGGCTAGTCGAACAGGGACTGCCACAGCGCCCAGGTGTCGTGCCCCCACTTCGCGATCGGCGCCACGCACCCGGCGGCCGGATTCCGGTCGCAGTAGGTGGCGTTCCACCACAGCGCCAGCGCGACGCCCGCGATCAGCAACAGGCCGGGGTTGAACCGGGCGAGCCAGCGTCCGGACCGGCCGACGGCCGACCGGGTGACCGAACGCAGCCCGGCGGTGCCCGCCACCGCCAGATCGCCGATCGCGAAGTGCACCGCGGTCAACGGCAGCCAGAAGATCCGGAAGAGCTGGGTCAGTACGAAGTCGACAGTCAGCGCGCCGACCGCCACCACCGCACTGACCAGCACGATCACCGGCAGCAGCAGATATCTGCCGAGCCACGGGAACAGCCGGTGGACCACGATCCGCGGCACGGCGCAGACCGCCACCAGCACCGCCGGCAGCACGACGACCGCTCGCGCGGCCGCGGGCAGCCAGCGCAATTCGCCCGGCAACCAGGCGGCCAGCCGGTCGATCAAATCGAGCGCGTCAGCGGGCTGGATCATCGCCGGACCGATCCCCGTCGGGTGGCAGCACGTCGTCCATCCGGGCGACCATCTCGCTGAAGCGCACCAGCGCCCGGCCGACCGCGCTGTCCAGCGCGGCCTCGCCGTGCTCCGCGGTCAGGGCGGCCAGGCCCTCCTCGGCGAGGCTCTGGATCTCCTGGATCAGGTGGCCCGGGCCCGCGCTGGCCGGATCCGCGGGGTCGCCGTCGTCCTCGTCGGTGATCAGCAGCTGGATCATCTTCTCGCCGGTGAGCACGTCGACGCTGGTGACCTCGACCTGCAGGATGACCAGCCGGACGCCGCCGGGCACGTCGAGAGCCGCTTTCCACGCCGTACGCAGCAGATCGCGCACCTCGTCGGGCGACGCCGAACCCGGCGGCACCGCGGCCTCGATCCGCTCCACCAGCTTGGTCGTGCAGGCGTACTCGAGATCGCTCACCCGATGCGCCACCACCGCGACCGGATCGACGACGAGCCAAAAGCCGGAGACGTCCACCCGCAGCACGGCCGCCGCGGCCTCGGGGCCGATCTCGAAGGTCGCCGCGAAGCCGTGCGGGGACGTGTCGATCTGATAGGCGGTCCGCGGGCCGAGGAACAACATCTCGCCGGCCGTGTAACCGCCGTGCGGCGCGCGGAGCCGGCCGCTCTGGCCATGAAAGACCATCGTCGTGCCGGGCGACGGAACCCTCGACCGCAATAGCGGAAAGCGGCGTAGCTCCTCTATGTACAGAATCGGATTGGCGAAGCCAGAGCTCTCCACCGGCCGAACATTCGACGGTCGCGGCGACGGCTCGGTCAACTAGTCTCCAGCGATAGCGGATGACATCGGATTCTCAACGCAGTCATCGTAACCACACCCGCGCGGAAGGTGACCATGCAAGTTTCCCATCCGGCACGCCTGCTCGGAACGCACGTCTACTCCGCCGACCAGCGCCCGCTCGGCCGGATCGGGGCGGTCTACGTGCCGGACGGAGCGACCCAGCCACTGCTGGTCGCATTTCCCGCCGACAGTGCGCATCCGCGCATCGCTCCCCTGTTCGGCGCCGAGCTGACCGCGAATGGGCTGGTCCTGTCCTACCCGCAGGTGCTAGTGGACACCGGGCCGACTGTGGACCCCGATGTGGAACTGTCGGTGGGCGAGATCGGCTCCGTTCTCAAGCATTATTCGCCCGGCGTACGGATAGAGACGCAACGGCCGATCACCGAGCGGATGACCGCGGTCGGCGACGTCGGTTTCGTCGAGCGCGACGTGCACGGCATCCCGGCGTTCCCGTACATCGGCGACGAGGATCTGCCGCCGATCGTGGTGACCAAGCCCGGGCTCCGCGGGCCGCGCAGTTGACCGCGCCGGAACCGGAGCTGTCGCCGCTGGCCGCGGCCAACCAGCGGATCCGGGAGACGGCCAAGTGGCTGATCGCCAGCTCGGCGGCGGTCGGCGCGGCCCTGATCGCGGGCAGCCAGCTGTCCAGCATCGGCCGGCTCGAGGTCGGCTGGCCCAGCACGGCGGCGAACGCGCGGCTCTGGGTGGCCGCCGCCGGCTCGCTGCTCGCGCTCGCGGCGGTGGGCTACGCGATCGGGAACGCCGTCCGCGTGCTCCTGCCGGTGCAGGTCCTGATCTCCGACCTGGCGGAGAACTGGGACCACCCGACGCCGCAGTTGCGGCCGGTCGTCGGCTTCTTCCGGCGCCGCCCGAAGTTCCTGCAGGGCACCCCGACCCCGGCAGACCTGATCAAGCGGCGCGACGACCTGGTCGGCCAGCTCGACCAGCCGGCCGCCCCGGCCGATCTGCGCGACCGGATCCAGGCCTTCGACCAGCGCATCGACGCCGTCGAGGCGGTCGCCAACCACGAGGCACTGAAGGCAGCCTTCCAGCGCTGCCTGTACCGCCTGCTGATCGCCGCCCTCGTCGCCGCCGCCGGCATCATCGCGTTCGCCTGGGCCGCCAATCCGCCGGCCAAGACGGTCACCGCCGACCTGCGCAACGCGAAGCTGACCGGGGCGTTTCTGCGCGACGCCGACCTGCGCGGCGCGAAGCTGGACGGCGCCGACCTGACCGGGGCGGACCTCACCGGCGCCGACCTCACCGGCGCGTCGATCATCAAGGTGATCTGGCAGAACACGGTCTGCCCCGACGGCAGCAACAGCGACGCGAACAGCAAAACCTGCCAGGGCCATCTGCACGCGGGCTGAATGTTCGCCCGGTCAGCGCCCAAGCGTGCCGAGGCGGGCGGCGATGTCGGCGCGCAGGGCTTTCTTGTCCACCTTGCCGACCTTGGTGGTGGCGAGTTCGTCGACGAGCACCAGGCGCTCCGGCAGCTTGAACCGGGCCACCCCGACCGCCGCCATGCCCAGCCGGACCTCGTCGAGCGTCACGGTCCGGCCCGGCTGCGGCACCACGTAGACGCACACCCGCTCGCCCAGCTCCCGGTCCGGCATGGCGACGGCCGCGACCTGGCTGATCCCGGGCAGCTGGTAGACCAGGTTCTCGACCTCCTCGGCCGAGATCTTCTCGCCACCGCGGTTGATCATGTCTTTGTCGCGGCCCTCGACCACAAGATTGCCATCCGGCGTACGCCGGCAGATGTCACCGCTGCGATACCAGCCGTCGGCGGTGAACGCGCGGGCATTGTGCTCTGCCGCTCGGTAGTAACCCCGCGGCGTGTACGGACCGCGGGTGAGCAGCGACCCGGGCTCGCCGTCGGGCACCTCCCGGTCGGACTCGTCGACCAGGCGAACCTCGTCGTCCGGGGACATCGGGCGCCCCTGGGTGGTGCAGATGATCTCCTCGGGGTCGTCCAGCCGGGTGTAGTTGAGCAGCCCCTCGGCCATCCCGAAGACCTGCTGCAGCCGCGCGCCGAGCAGCGGGCGCACCCGGCGGGCCAGCTCGTCGGCGAGGCGCGCCCCGCCGACCTGCAGCACCCGCAACGTGGTCAGCTCGGCGGCGCCGTGTGCCTCGGCGTGTTCCAGCCAGCGCCCGGCGACGGCGGGCACCACCGCGGTGTGGGTGACCGACTCCGCGGCGATCGTGGCGAAGACGCGGCCCGGTTCCGGCGAGGGCAGCATCACGACCGTCCCGCCGGCCAGCAGCGTGCCGATGATCCCGGGGCAGGCCAGCGGGAAGTTGTGGCCGGCGGGCAGGCTCACCAGATACACGGTGTCGGAGTCGACGCCGCAGACCTCGACGCTGCCGTGGGCGTTGTACGCGTAGTCGTCGTGCGTGCGGGCGATGAGCTTGGGCAGTCCGGTGGTGCCGCCGGAGAGCAGGAACACCGCGACGTCGCGGCTGCCGGGCGGGGCCGACTCCAGCCGGGCGCGAGCGACCGCCGGATCGGCGGCGGGGGCGCACAGGCTCCGCAGGTCGACGCTGCCGGGCCCGATCTCGTCGCCGGCGACCAGCACGTGCCAGGGCCCGGCGGTCTCGCCGGCCAGTTCGTGAGCGAGTCGCTGATGGTCGAAGTCGCGCAGCCGGTCGGGCACCGCGATCGCGGCCGCCGCCGAGTGCCGCACCAGGTAGGCGAGCTCGGTTCGGCGGTGCCCGGGCAGGGCCATCACCGGCACGATCCCGGCGCGCAGGCAGGCGCCGGTGAGCACCACGAACTCCCAGCCGTTGGCGAGCTGGACGACGATCCGGTCACCGGCGGCCAGGCCGAGATCGAGCAGCCGGCCGGCCGCCGCGTCGATCCGGTCGAGCAGTTCGGCATAGCCGAATCGCACGGCACCGTCGACCAGCGCGACCGCATGCGGGGTGCGCTCCGCGGCGGCGTGCAGCAGGTCGCCCAGCGGCTGCCCGATCCAGTATCCGGCCGCGACGTAGCGGGCCGCGTCCTCGTCCGGCCAGGGCACGGTGCCGTCACTGATGGGTGTGGGCATCGGATACCTCCGGGTGTCTCGCGACCGCGACCGCGTCCAGGGCGACCAGGCCGTACGCGGTCAGCCGCAGTGGGTTGATCTCGATCTCGGCGAGGTGCGGGTTGGCGTGCAGGAGATCGCCGAGGGCGACCAGCACCTCGGCCAGCGCGGCGCGGTCCAGCACCGGCCCGCCCCGCCAGCCGTCCAGCAGGACCCGGCCGGCCAGTTCGCCGGGCATGGCGGCGGCCTGTGCCGGGGTCAGTGGCGCGAGTCGCAGGGCCACGTCGGCCAGGGCTTCGGCGGTGGTGCCGCCGAGGCCGCAGAGCACCACCGGGCCGAACACGGGGTCGCGGTGCCCGCCGACGACCAGGTCGAGGCCGGCCGGGGCCATCGACTCGACGAGATAGCGGCGGGCGCCGGCCACGTCCAGCGCGTCGAGGGCGGCGTCGAGCTGCTCCGGCGTGGCCACCCCGAGGTGCACCCCGCCGATCTCGGTCTTGTGCAGCACGGACGCGTCCAGCAGCTTCACCGCGACCGGGCCGCGCAGCTCGGCGAGCGCCTCGTGCGCCCGGTCGCGGTCGGCGCAGGCGCGGCGCGGAACGGTCGCCACGCCGAGCCCGTTCAGCAGGGTCTTGGCCTGGTCCTCGTCCCACGGACCGGCGCCGATCTGCTGAGCCCGCCGCGGGGTGGCCGGTGATGTGGCGCGGTGCCGGGCCCGGGCGTCGGTGCGCAGCGCGCCGGCCATCGCGGCGACCCCGGACGGATCCGTGGCGACCGGCACTCCCCGGCTCAGCAGGGCCTGGCGCAGCCGCCGGACCTCCGGCCCGGCCCCGCCGACGCCGATGACCAGCGGCAACTCCGGCACCTCGGCCTTCGCCGCGTCGACCGCCGCCACCAGGTCGAACGCATCCGGCTCGGCGAGGGCGTACCCGGCGATCAGGGCCACCCCGGGGTCGGCGGCGACCGTGCCGAGCACCCGGCCGAACCCCGGCCCGGGCCGCCCGGTGTCCACCGGGTTGCGCTGGTAGGTCAGCGGCGGCAGCAGCGTCGCCAGCTCCCGTTGCGTCGCTCCGGTCAGCTCGGGCACCCGCGCCGCGCGTCCCCGCAGGTCGTCCAGCAGCAGCAGGCCGGGCCCGGCCTGGGCGGTCACGACGCCGATCCCGGGGTCGGCCGCCGGCCGCAGCCGGGTCAGCGACAGCGCGGCGACCGCGTCGACCAGTTCGCGTTCGTCGTCCACCAGCACGGCACCCGCCTGGGCCAGCGCCGCGCGGGTGGTCCGCCACGACGTGGCCAGCGCGCCGGTGTGCGACGCGGCGAACTCGCTGATCTCCTCGCGGCCGACCACGAGCGCCACGACCGGCCGGGTGGGCACCAGCCGGGCCACCGCCCGCACCAGCCGCCGCCCGTCGACGACCGACTCCACGTGCAGCGCCACGGCGCTGGTGTGTGCCTGGCCGGCCAGGTGCTCGAGCACGTCCTCGGCGGTGATGTCGACGCCGTTGCCCAGCCCGACCGCGATGCTCACGCCGTGCCCCGCCTCGGCCAGCAGGAACGCCAGCGCGTGGTTCACCCCACCGCTGGCCGCCACGACGGCGATCCGGCCCGCCGGGACCGCGCCCGCGCCGGGCACGAAACTCGCCGTCAGCCCGTGCCCCGGGGCGAGGAAGCCGGAGGTGTTCGGGCCGAGCAGCCGGATGCCGGTCTCCGCGGCCACCGCCGCCAGCTCGCGCTGGTGCCGCGCCCCGGCGGGACCCGTCTCGGCGAACCCGCCGCCGTAGATGATCGCGGCGCGAGCCCCGGCCTCGGCGGCCGCGGCCAGGGCGGGCGCACAGCCCGGCGCGGGCAGGCAGATCATCGCCAGGTCCACCGGGCCCCGGTCGGCGGCGTCGCGGATCGAGGCGTACACCCCCGCGGCGGGCTCCGGCTCCCGCGCGTTGACCAGGCCGACATGGCCGGGGAACGAGCGCAGCGATCGGCTCAGCGTGGCGCCCAGCTTCGCCGGGTTACGCGACGCGCCGACCACGGCGACGCCGCGCGGCGCGAACAGCGGCTCCAGGCCGGCGACGGAGACCTGCGCGGTCATGCTTTGCCCTCCTTAGGCATGCCCTTCTGGCCCTCGCCTGCGAGGCGGTGGGCAGGCGCGGCCGTGTGCCGCTCGGTGCAGTCGGTCATGCTTTGCCCTCCTTAGGCATGCCCTTCTGGCCCTCGCCTGCGAGGCGGTGGGCAGGCGCGGCCGTGTGCCGCTCGGTGCAGTCGGTCATGCCGACACCGCCCAGGACGCGACTGCCTCGGCGCTCCCGCCGACCAGATCGGTGCGCCCCGACAGGATCGCGGTGACCGCCTGGTCCCGGTCCATCCCGTCGTCGACCACCAGCGCCGGCACCCGATGATGCAGCCGGGCGCGCTCGGCCAGCAGGCCACGCGGATACCCGCCGCCCCCGTGCACCGCGACCAGCGCCGGGCCCGACTCCGCGAGCGCGGCCAGGGCGGCCTCGGCGGCCGGCAGCCCGGACTCGTCGGCCGGCGCGGAAACCCAGGCTCCCCACCACGACCGGCCGGGCTCGGCGACGGCGGTCAACGGCAGGTCGGCGCCGGGGAACCGGGCCACCGCACGCTCGCCGTCGAGGCGCGAGACGACCACGGCACGCCCCGGCACGGATCGGCCCGCCAGCGGCACCGGGCTGGCCAGCGGCTCGGCGCCATGCAGCGCACCCCACCGCTCGTGGCTGGCCCGGACGAAGTCGGGCGCCCGCCGAGCCAACCGTGCGTCGGTGATGCTGCGGGACAGGAAGTGGTACGCGAACTGCCACGGCGCGAACGCGTCGTGATACTGCCCGAACCGCTCCCACCAGCCCAGGCTGGGCCGCGCCGAGCCCTGGATCGCCTCGACCGAGACCCGGGCCGCCGCCTCGTACGCGGGCAACGCCGCCGGCAGGTCGTAGCCGTGCTCGACCAGCGCCGCGCTGAGCGCCATCGCGTCCTCCATCGCCATCTTCGTGCCGGAGCCGACCGAGAAATGCGCGGTGTGCACCGCGTCGCCCAACAGGGCCACCGGCCGCGGCTCAAAGGTGTACCACCGCGGCGTGCGCCGGGTGCGGAAGTTGCCCCAGCGCGAGTTGTTCACCAGCAGCCGGTGCCCGTCGATCTGCTCGGCGAACAGCTTCTCCAGATATTCCTTGCTCTCCAGGTCGCTGGGCCCGGGCGGCTGGGTGACGTCGAACCGGTCGAGCCCCGCGGCCCGCCACGACGGCTCGTCGCACTCCACGATGAACGTGCTCGCCTGCGCACTGATCGGGTATCCGTGCACGGCGAAAACGCCGTCCGGTCCCCGCTCGTGCACGAAGGTCAGGCCGTCGAACAGGTAGTCGGTGCCGAACCAGATGAACTTCGCCGCGGCCGTATCCACAGTGGATCCAAGCGCGGGCGCGAGGCGTTCGCGGGTGCGCGAGCCGGCCCCGTCGGCGGCGACGACGAGGTCGTAGCCGGCCAGCTCGGCCAGGTCGGCCTCGGTGCTGAACAGCAGCCGCGCCCCGACCTCGCGGGCCCGGGCCTGCATCAGCGCCAGCAGCACCCGCCGGGCGATCGCGGCCATCCCGTTGCCGCCGCAGCGGATCCGCTCGCCCTTGAGGCGCACCTCGATGTCCTGCCAGTGCAGGCCGTGCGTGGCCAGCGCCTCGCGCAGCACCGGGTCGGCCGCGTGGATGCCGGCCAGGGTGCGGTCGGAGAAGACCACCCCGAAGCCGAACGCGTCGTCGGCGCGGTTGCGCTCGAAGACGGTCACCTCCACCGACGGGTCGGCCCGCCGGATCAGCGTGGCGAAGAACAGGCCACCCGGGCCGCCACCGATCACCGCGATCCGCACGCCATCACCCCTCTCACACGTCGCCGTACAGCCAGGTGAACGTATAACGTTCGTGTAGCGATCGTCTAGCTTTTGAAACTTAAAAACTCGTCGACGTACGCCTCCGCCGGCGCGCGCAGCAGTCCGTGCGCCGCCAGGAACGCCTCATGCGCGGCCCGGCCCGACCAGCCCTCCGGAAGCAGCTCGGGGGACAGATCCGGATCCCGGAACGGGAACAGCCGATAGTCGTGCACCAGCTGGACGCGTTCCACCAGGGCCTGCCGGCCGGGCAGGTCACCGGCCCGATACCGGGTCAGCAGGGGCCGATAGCGCTGCAGCAGCTCGGCATAGTCCCGGTCCAGCGCGACCAGATCCCAGGCCCGCGCCGCCATGTCCCGGTCCGCGGCCGGCCCCTCCGACCGCGCCCGGAACACGTCGAGCCGGACGGCCGGCTGATCGGCGAGGCCGGCCCGGACCTCGGCCACCCGGTCGTGCGGGCAGAGCCAGACGCCGGACGCCAGCGGGCCGAAGCCGAGCCAGGTCAGCCGCTTGCGCAGCTGCTCGCGCAGGGCCCGCTCGGACTCCGGCACCGAGTAGACGACCATGTGCCAATACCCGTCCCAGGGGCCGGTGGCCCGGGCGAAGATCCGGTCCCGCCCCTCGTCCAGCAGCTGCCAGGCGGTCTCGGTGAGGGCGTAGACGGTCTCCCGGCCGTCCCGGCGGGCCGTGAGCCAGCCCTCTTTGCGCAGCCGGGTGACCACCACCCGGACCGTCGGCTCGGCGACCTCGAAGCACTCCATCAGCGCGATCAGGGTGCGCAACCGGACCTCGCCCCCGCGATACCGCAGGTAGTCGCCGAACAGGTCGAAGACCAGGGACCGTGCTTTCATCCATACCCCCGCCGGTGCAAGATATTTCGAATTCTTGACGCTCGTCGCAGAATAGTCCCATCATGAGTCTCCAGCACACTAGGAGGAGACATGCCAGAAACCTTCGTCCTCATCACCGGCGCCTGCCACGGCGGCTGGAGCTGGCGCCCGGTCGCCGAGCACCTGCGCTCGGCCGGCCACCGCGTCCTGACCCCGACCCTGCCCGGCCTCGCCGACGGCGACGATCCCCGCAAGCACAGCCTCGCCGACGTCGTCGACTTCGTGGTCGACCTGGTCGAGCGCGACGACCTGCAGGACGTCACCCTGGTCGGCCACAGCTGGGGTGGCTATCCGCTGACCGGCGCGGCGCACCGCCTCGCCCCGCGGCTGCGCAAGCTCGTCTACTGGAGCGCGTTTGTGCCGGCCGCGGGGGTGCCGCTGCTCGGCGAGGTGCCGCCGCACTACGCCGAGATGTTCAAGCAGGTCGCCGCCGCGTCGGGCAACAACAGCGTGCTTTTTCCGTACGAGGTGTTCACATCGGCCTTCATGCAGGACGCCGACGAGAGCCTGCAGCGGCTCGTGCACGGCCTGCTCACCCCGCAGCCGATGCAATACTTCACCGAGACGGTCACCCCGGTGGATCCGGCCGCCCTGGGCGTGCCGGCCAGCTACGTGGCGTCGGCCGACGACCTCGCCCTGCCGCCGGGCGAGTGGGGCTGGACGCCCCGCTTCCCGCAGCGCCTGGGCGACGTGCCGGTCATCGAGGCCCCGGGCGGCCACGAGTCCCAGTTCACCAGGCCGGCCGAGTTGGCCGCCGCCCTGCTCAAGGCGTGAGCGATTGATCAACCAGAGATGAACAGGATCGTGATCCTCGGCCGTGGCGGCGCGGGCAAGTCCACCCTCGCCGCCCGCCTGGGCGCCACCCTGGCCCTGCCCGTCATCGAGCTGGACAAACACTTCTGGGCGCCCGACCTCACTCCGACGCCCAAGGACCGCTGGGTGGAGATCCAACACCGGCTCACCGGCGGCGAGCAGTGGATCATCGACGGCGACCTCGGCCCGTACGACGTTCTCGACGTGCGGCTGCGGGCCGCCGACACCGTGATCGTGCTCGACTTTCCGCTCTGGCGCTGCGCCTGGCGCGCCCTGCGCCGCTCCCGCGAGAATCTGGCCTTCTGGCACTGGCTCCTCACCTACCGACGCCGCAGCCTGCCCCCGGTCATGGCCGCCATCGCCGCCAACGCCGGCCGCGCGGAGCTCCACTTGCTCCGCAGCCCCCGCGCCGTCGAACAACTCCTCACCCAGGCTCGCCGCACATAACCTTGTTAGCCTATAGGAATTATATGTGACGTGGGTCACATCGGGCTGACGGAGTGTCGCGTGGACGCTACGTTGCTGTCATGGATCGGAGCACGCGCCTCATTCGACGCCGCTTCGTCGACTTCCTCCGGGTGTGCAGCTGCGCCTGTTGAGGCGGGCGGCGCGGCACAGAAACCTGCCTTGATCTCCGCCACCGAGCGGTGAGCCCACGATCCGCGGTGCGCCCGATCGTGCGGTCAACCCCGCACCGGCATCGCAACCCCTTGTCCTGACGCCCCGGCATCGCCGCCGGTCGTGCCGTCCTGCCCTAGTAGCGCCACCGTCTGCTCCACATCGGACGGTCCGTCGCCGTACCCGGAATACACCGTAGGAGTGCCCCATGAAGATCAGCAGAACAGGACTGGCGGCCGTGCTGGCCGTCGCGACAACGGCCCTGGCTGCACTGTCCGGCTGCGGCGGCGCCGACGCCAAGGACGGCGCCGAGGTGACCGAGCTGCGCTACCAGGGATCGGTCGGCCAGGTCACGCTTCCCGAGCTCGCCGAGGACCTCGGCTATCTGGGCAACGTCAAGCTCAAGTGGATCGGCAACACGATCAGCGGCCCGCAGGACATCCAGGCGGCCACCACCGGAGACACCGAGTTCGGCGGGGCGTTCAACGGCGCGATCGTCAAGCTGGCCGCCGCCAAGGCCCCGATCAAGGCCGTGGTCGGCTACTACGGCTCTGACAAGATCACGAACAACGGCTTCTACGTCCTGGACAACAGCCCGATCAAGACGGCCCGCGACCTGATCGGCAAGAAGATCGGCGTCAACACCCTCGGCGCACACTCCGAGGCGATCACCAAGACCTACCTGGCCCGCAACGGTCTCACCGACGCGGAGATCAAGCAGGTCGAGCTGGTGGTGGTGCCCCCGGTGAACACCGAGCAGTCGCTGCGGCAGGGACAGATCGATGTCGCCGCGCTGGGCGGGACGCTGCGGGACAAGGCCATCGAGCGCGGCGGCATCCGCACCCTGTTCACCGACTACGACCTGCTGGGCGCGTTCACCGCGGGCAGTTACGTGTTCCGGGACGACTTCCTCAAGAAAAACCCCGCTACCGTACGGACCTTCGTCACCGGCGTCGGCAAGGCGATCGAGTGGACCCGGACCCAGCCCCGGGAGACCGTGATCGCACGCTTGGGGGACATCATTCGCAAGCGGGCGCGCAATGAGGACGCCAGCCTGGTCACGTACTGGAAAAGCTATGGGGTTGCCGACAAGGGCGGCGTCATCACCGACACCGAATTCTCCACTTGGATCGACTGGCTGACCCGGGCGGGCGAGCTCAAGGGCAAGCAGATCACGGCGCAGGACATCTACACCAACCAGTACAACGACTATCGCCCGGGCGGTGGGCTGCAGTGACCGCGAAAATCCAGTTCCAGCAGGTCGAGAAGGTCTTCCGGGCGCGCGGGAACGCGGTCACCGCGCTCGAGGACATCACCCTCGAGGTGCAGGCCGGCGAGTTCCTGGTGATCGTCGGGCCCAGCGGCTGCGGCAAGTCCACCCTGCTGGACCTGCTCGGCGGGCTGGCCGCGCCGACCGCGGGGCGGATCCTGCTGGACGGCGAGCCGATCACCGGGCCGGGCCTGGACCGCGGCGTGGTGTTCCAGCAGTACGCCCTGCTGCCCTGGCGCACCGCGCAAGGCAATGTCGAGTTCGGGCTCGAGGCCAAGCACGTGCCGCGCCGGGACCGGCCGGCGCGGGCCCGCGAGTACCTGGATCTGGTCGGCCTGACCGGCTTCCACGACCGCTATCCGCACGAACTCTCCGGCGGCATGAAGCAACGCGTCGCCATCGCCCGCAGCCTGGCCTTCGACCCGGACGTGCTGCTGATGGACGAGCCGTTCGCCGCGCTCGACGCGCAGACCCGCGACGGCCTGCAGGACGAGCTGCTGCGGATCTGGGAGAAGACCGGGAAGACGATCGTGTTCATCACGCACGGCATCGAGGAGGCCGTCTATCTCGGCCAGCGGGTGGCGGTCATGACCTCCCGGCCGGGGCGGATCAAACAGCTCGTCGACGTCGGCATCACGGCCCGGTCGCAGACCGAGGACCTGCGTTCGGACCCGGAGTTCACCCGATACCGGCACCAGATCTGGAGCCTGCTGCGCGACGAGGTCAGTCGCGCCCAGCGGCAGGAGCTGACCCGCGACCGGCAGGAGGCACCCGTTGTCTAGCATCACGATCCCGCCATCCGTACGCCCGCAAGTCTCGAGCGACCCGCGCGCCGCCGCCCCGGCCGGGCGGCCGGCCGCCGTACGCCGCCGGCCTTTCCTGCGGATCGCCGCCGCCGTGGCCCAGCGCACCGTCGCGATCGCCGCCCTGGCCCTGATCTGGGAGGTCCTGCCCCGGCTCGGCGTCGTGGACGCCACCTTCCTGCCGCCGCTGTCGGAGGTCCTGGTGGCCTGGTGGCAGCTGGCCGCCTCCGGTGAACTGCTGCAACACGTCGAGGCGAGCCTGCTGCGATCGTTGACCGGCTTCGGGCTCGCGGTCGCGGCGGCCATCCCGCTCGGGCTGGTGATCGGCTGGTACCAGCCGGTGGCCACGCTGCTCAACCCGCTGCTCGAGCTGTTCCGCAACACCGCCGCGCTGGCCCTGCTGCCGGTCTTCGTGCTCATCCTCGGCCTCGGCGAGACGTCGAAGATCGCCATCATCTGCTACGCCTGCTCCTGGCCCATCCTGCTCAACACGATCAGCGGCGTACGCACCGTCGACCCGCTGCTGATCAAGTCGGCCCGCTCGCTGGGCCTCGGCCCGGTCCGGCTGTTCCAGAAAGTGGTGCTGCCGGCGGCCGTCCCGACGATCTTCACCGGGATCCGGCTGGCCGGCGCCTTCTCCATCCTGATCCTGATCGCCGCCGAGATGGTCGGCGCCAAGGCGGGCCTGGGCTACCTCATCAACTACGCGCAGTACAACTTCGCCGTCCCCGACATGTACGCCGGAATCATCACCATCTCCGCCATCGGCCTCGTGGTGAACCAGGCGCTGCTCGCCATCGAGCGCCGGTTCTCCACCTGGCGCCTCTGATTCTCCGCCTGGCGCCTCTGACGAAAGGGCTATCGCCATGACCCTCGCACACACCCGCGTCGACATCCGCCGGATCGGTGGCCGGATCGGCGCCGAGGTCAACGGACTCGACCTCGCCGAACCGCTCGACGCATCCACCGTTCGCGAACTCAGCGCCGCATTGCTGGCGCACAAGGCCCTCTTCTTCCGCGGCCAGCACCTCGACGAGGCGGCCCAGATCCGCTTCGCGTCGGCCTTCGGCCCGCTGACCTCCGCCCACCCGACCGTGCCCGGCCTCGCCGGCAACGCCACCATCCTGCCGGTGCAAGGTGGCGAGGGCGCCCGCGCGAACGCCTGGCACACCGACGTCACGTTCGTGCTCGCCCCGCCGAAGGCGAGCACGCTGCGCAGCATCGTCGTCCCGCCGTACGGTGGCGATACCCTGATCGCCAACACCGCGACCGCCTACACGGATCTGCCGGAGGAGTTGCGGCTGCTCGCCGACCGGCTCCGGGCGGTGCACACGAACGACCATGACTACGCGCCCCACCCGCAGTTCCGCACCGCGGAGGCCGAGCAGCGGCATCAGGTGTTCACCGCCCGCCGCTACAGCACCGCCCATCCGGTGGTCCGGGTGCACCCCGAGTCCGGCGAACGCACGCTGTTCATCGGCGGCTTCGCCCACCGCATCGTCGGGCTGTCGCAGACCGAGTCGCGCGATCTGCTGCGCACCTTGCAGGCGTACGTGACCCGGCCGGAGAACGCGGTGCGGTGGCGCTGGGCGGAAGGCGACCTGGTCCTGTTCGACAACCGCAGCACCCAGCACTACGCCGTCGACGACTACGGCGATCTTCCGCGTACGCTGCACCGGGTCACGATCGCCGGCGACGTACCGGTCGGCGTGGACGGCAAGCCCAGCCAGCTCCTCGAGGGCGACAGCGCGGACCACTACACCCCGCGGGCCGCCTGATGGCCACGTCGAGCCGGAGCGGCCGGCTGCACCTCAACGCCTTCCTGATGGACGTCGGGCACCACGAGGCGGCCTGGCGGTTGCCGGAGAGCGACCCGTACGCGCACATCGACGTCGAACACTTCAAGAACCTGGCCCGGATCGCCGAACGCGGCAAGCTGGACTCGCTCTTCCTGGCCGACGGCCCGGTGCTGTGGAGCAACGTCGGCCGCCGCCCGGCCGGCTCCCTCGAGCCCACCGTGCTGCTGACCGCGCTCGCCGGGGCGACCAGCCACATCGGACTGATCGCGACCGCGTCCACGACCTACAACGAGCCGTACAACCTGGCCCGCCGGTTCGCCTCGCTCGATCACATCAGCGGCGGCCGGGCCGGTTGGAACATCGTCACGACCGCCGGGCTGGACGCGGCCCGCAACTTCAACCTCGACGCGCTGCCCGCACACCGGGAACGCTACGAGCGAGCCGCCGAGTTCGTCGACGTGTCGGTCAAGCTCTGGGACAGCTGGGCCGACGACACGGCCCGCGGCGACAAGACCAACGGGGTATGGGGCGACGACGACAAGATCTACCCGCCCGAGCACGCCGGCCGGTTCTACCGGGTCGCCGGCGCGCTGAACGTGCCCCGCTCACCACAGGGCCACCCGGTGCTGGTGCAGGCGGGTTCGTCGGAGAACGGCCGCGGTTTCGCCGCCCGGTACGCCGAGGCCGTGTTCACCGCGCACCAGACCCTCGCCGACGCGCAGTCGTTCTATGCCGACCTCAAACGGCGTGCGCTGGAGTACGGCCGCGACCCGGCCGGCGTAAAGATCCTGCCCGGCATCGTGCCGGTCATCGGCGCCACCGAGGCCGAGGCGCACGCCCTGGAGGCGGAGCTGAACGCGCTGATCCGCCCCGAGCACGCCCTGCCGCAACTCGCCGAACTGCTCCAGGTCGACGTGGCCGAGCTGCGGCTGGACCGGGAGTTGCCGGCGAACCTGCCGGACGAGGACGCGATCGAGGGCGCCAAGAGCCGCCGTACGCTCGTCGTCGAACTCGGCCGCCGGGAACGACTGACCGTGCGGCAGCTGATCGCCCGCCTCGGCGGCGGTCGCGGCCACCTCACCTTCGCGGGAACGCCGGAGCAGATCGCCGACGCGATCCAGCGGTGGTGGGACGGCGGCGCGGCCGACGGCTTCAACATCATGCCGCCCGTGCTGCCCCGCGGCCTCACCGAATTCGTCGACCAGGTGGTGCCGATCCTGCAGGCGCGCGGCCTGTTCCGCACCGAATACGAGGGCCGCACCCTGCGCGAGCACTACGGCCTGGCACGGCCGGCAAACCGCAACACCACCGAACGGACGGTGGTCGCCCTGCCGTGACCGACGCACATGCTGGTCGGCGGCAGACGCCGCCGACCAGCACCACTAGGCGGGCGCGGCGAGGATGACGCCGGACGGCGGCGGCAGCGGCTGGAGCCCGACGAACCGCCAGCCGGTCGCGTCGAGCCACTGCGCGACCTCGTCCACCTGGTAGAGATCGCCGCCGCTGACCGTGAGGAACTCGCCCGCCCCGAACCGGGCCGACGGGTGCGGCGCCACGTCGGTGCGCCACCAGTCCACGAGCAACAGACGCCCCTCCGGGGTGGCCACCTCGCGCAGGCGCCGCAACAACTCGACGATCTGCTCGGGCGGGAACAGGTGCACGACGTTGGCCACCAGGATGGCGTCGTGGCCGTCGGGGAGCGGATCGGTGAAGATGTCGGCGCCGACGGCCGTCAGCCGCGGGGCGAGCGGGCCGCCCGCCGTCTGCTCGGCCACCAGGGCGGCGACCTCGGGCAGGTCCACCAGGGTCGCGGTCAGGTGGGCGTGCGCACCCAGGATCGGCTTGAGGAACGTGCCGAACCCGCCGCCGACGTCCAGCACCCGATGATGCCGGCTGAAGTCGTATTCGCGGGCGAGGTCGGCGGCGGTCTCCGCGGTGACCAGGGCGACGGCCGATTCGTACGCCTCGACCTGGGTCTTGTCGAGCTCGGGACGCACACCTTGCCGGGTCCGAAACGCCTCGGCGGCGCGGGCCCAGGTCGGGTAGCTCACGATGTCCCAATACCGCGCGAGGGGCCGCAGATCGAAGGGCCCGCGCCCGGCGAGAAACGCCTCGGCGTCCGGCGCGTTGCGGAACCGGCCGCCGTCGCGCACGAGCAGCCCCGCATCGACCAGGAGATCGGCCATCGCCCGCGCGCTGCGCTCCGGAATCGTGCAACGCTCCCCCACCTGCGCCGCGGTGGCACCGTCCGGCCCGACGGCGGCGAACAACCCGACCTCGACCGCCGCGAAGAGGGTCTTGGAAATCATGAACCCGGCGGCCAACTCGATGATCCGGGCGGGCGTCGGCAGGCCGGCACTGGGCGCGGCCGGCTCATCGGGTTGGGTGAACATGCGCTGCGCAGGCTGCTCCGGCATCGTGGCCCCCATCGCTAACGATCAATGTCGCCGCTCGCCCCATCGTACCGATCGGCCCCCGGCCGAACCACCAGGCGGCGATCTGTGCTTGCGTTGACATTTCAGGCGGAGACGAACTGCTGCCCGCCGTCGATGTCGTACGTCGCGCCGGTGAGCGCCGTGTTGGTCATCAGGTGGACCGCGAGCGCGGCGACGTCGGCCGGGCCGACGACCCGGCCGATCGGGAGCGTCGCCCGCAACTCGTTGCGGCGCTCCTCGAGCCGGTCTCCGAGCAGGGCCGCCGACAACGGGGTGTCGACGAAGCCGGCGGCGATGAGGTTGACCCGAACCGGCGCGAGCTCAAGCGCGAGGGCCGCGGTGAACGGGGGCAGCGCCGCGGTGGCGGCGGAGACGATGCCGAGGCCGGGCCGGATCCGCCGGCCGCCGGTGCCGCCCATGAGCAGCAGCGCGCCCCCGGCCCGCATCTTGCCGGCGGCGTGCCGCGCGACCTCGAGCGCCAGCACCATGTGCCCGCTGATCGCCTGGCGCACCTGGGCCGAGTCCATCTCGAGCAGCGGTCCATAGTGCGGGCGGCCGGCCGTGATCAGCACATGGTCGATCGGGGTCGGCAGGTCCTGGAAGAAGCTCGCCAGGGCGGCCGCGTCGTCGGCGTCGAAGGCCGCGGTGCTGTGCGCGCCGACCTCCAGCGCCGCTTGCTTGAGCCGGTCGGGATCGCGGCCGGTGAGGATGACGTCGGCACCCTCGGCCCGGGCGCGGCGGGCTGTCTCGAACCCGATGCCCGCGCTGCCGCCGATCACGATGACGGTCTGTCCGACCAGTTCCGGCTCGCGCTGGGTCATGACTCCTCCGATCGGTGCTGCCCAGTTTGGCACGGGGCGGTCACCGAGGCAGGCCCCGTCGCGCCGATCTAGTCATCGTGGTGGCCCTCGCCGGGCGGTGGTGATGCCGCCGGCCGGTGGCGGCCGGCGGCTCACGTCACGCCGTGGCCGCGGCGGTCGGCGGGGTCGCGCCGGCCTGCCCCGGGACGCCATTCTGCGTCGTCCCACCCTGAGTGGTCCCGTTCTGAGTGGTCCCGTTCTGAGTGGTCCCGTTCTGAGTGGTGCCGTTCTGGCCGGTGCCGCCCTGAGTGGTGCCGTCTTGAGTGGTGCCGTTCTGGGCGCCGGGGCCGCCGCCCATCCCACCGCCCGGCCCACCGCCGGAGAATTGCCCGCTGCCGGGGCCCTGCTGCGTGCTGCTGCCGGAGTTGCCCACCGCTATGCCCGCAGCGAAGCCGACCCCGCCCGCTGCCACCGCGGCGGCCGCCACCGCGGCCGCGATCTTGCGACCGGTCCAGACCTTGACCCCCGAGGGCGCCGGCCCGGCACCACCGGGCGGAGTCGGGGCCCAGCCGGCCGGCGCGGTCGGTGCCCAGCGTTCGTCTGCGGGATACCGGCCGGTGTCGGCGGTCTGCGGGCCGTCGCCGACGGGGCGCCGGGCCTCGTCGGCGGCCGGCCAGCCGCCGGCAGGCGCCGCGATCACTTGCTCCGTTGGCTGGTCCATAGCGGTCTGGTCCGTACTCATGCTGTGCTCTCCTCCGCGATGTTTCCGCGCCCCCTTGTGCGCCTCTGTCGAAGGTGCGAGCCGGACCTGTCGGGAGCCTTTGTCCCAGGTAGGGGTGGCCTGCGAGCCGGATCCGCTAGATCAGCAGCACCGCGACCGCGCTCGCCAGCACCACGACGGCCGTCACCGTGCCGGTCAGGATGAAGGTCGGCCAGGACACGGTGACTTGCTGCGCGCGACACCGCTCGTACCACAGCAGCGTCGCCAGGGACGCCCAGGGGATGACGATCGGCCCGATGTTCGTGCCGAGCAGCAGGCCGAGCAGCTGCGTGTGGTTGGCCGGCAAGATCGCGGCCTCGGCGGCCACGTACGCGGGCAGGTTGTTGATCAGATTGGACAGGCCGGCACCGGTTGCCGCGGCGCGCAGCGTGCCCGCGGTGCCGGGGTCCGCACTCATCACGGTCGCCAGGATGTCGTCGAGCCCGAGGCGGCCGATGGTCTGCATGACCAGAAACAGCCCGGCGACGAAGCCGAGCAGCCGGACCGGGACGAGTCCCCAGCGCAGGCTGCCGCGGTCGCGGATCGCGAAGCCGATCAGGACGGCGGCGGCGCAGGTGCCGGTGGTCCACGCCAACGGCACGCCGGCCAGGATCAGCACGATGAAGGTGACGCAGGCTGCGGAGGCCAGTCCGAACAACACCCGGTCGTGCGGCCGATGCGGCTCCGGCGCAGTGTACCGGTCGGCGCCGCGCCGGCCGCGCCGCCAGTAGAAGATCCACAGACACAGCATGGTGGCCAGCAACGCGGCGATCTGCGGCAGGACCATACGCGCGGCGAAGGCGGCCGGTGCCAGCCCGATCCGGTTGGTGGCCAGCAGGTTCGTGAGGTTCGACACCGGCAGCAGGAGGCTGGCCGTGTTCGCCAGCCAGACCGTGGTCATCGCCAGCGGAAGCGGCGGGATCCGCATCGCCCTCGCCACCGCCAGCATGACCGGGGTGAGCAGCACCGCTGTGGTGTCCAGATTCAGGAACGCGGTGGTCGACGCGGCGAGAATGCAACACAGGATGAACAGGATGAAATAGTTGCCGCGCGCCGCGATCGCGATGCGTGCCGCGATGACGTCGAACACCTGGGCTTTCGCGGTGAGCTCGGCCAGGATCACCACGAAGCCGAGGAAGAGCAGCAGGGGCAGGACCCGGCGCAGCGTCGCCTCCGCGTCGGAGACCGGCAGCCGCCCGAACGCCACCGCAGCGGCGCCCAGCACGCTGACCGCGATGGTGACCCAGGTCAGCGCGTCGAGCCGCCATCGGCGGGGGGCCGCTTCGGCCGGTCGTGGGCGCGTCTCCGTGCCGGAACGCGTCGACCGATCGGGTATTGCCGTCGAGTCGCGCTCGTCGGGCTGCGTCATGGTTGCCAGTATCGCGGAGCCGCCCGCGAATCCCGGTGCATAGCGGCCGCAACGGATCCGTGGCCAAGAAGCCGCCGCGGCGGCGGTCCGGCCTCCGTCGTACGCCATTGACGGTCGATGAATTGTTGCTGTGTGTAGCTTCACGATCGCTGTACAGTGAGCGCGGATCGACGCGGACTGGGGGGCTCGGTGGCCGTACCTGAGGACGGAAACAACGATCGACGTAGGGTCACGGTGCTGCATCTTGCGGGCCTGCCCGCGTTCCGGCGGCCGGACGGCAATCTCACGGATCTCGTCGACACCGCCCAGGGCCCCGATTGGTACGCCGATCTCTTCCGGCTGATCGCCGCCGACCCGCAGCTGCGGCCGGATCTCGTCGTGGTGGCCGGCAATCTGGCGGCGCGTGGCCGCAAGTGGGAATACGACCAGGCCGGGCGCTACATCGCCGGGCTGATGGAACTGTTCGCGCTGCCGGCCAACCGGGTCGTGCTCGTGCCGGGCGAGGGCGACGTCAACCGGGAGGCGTCGGCGTCGTATTTCATGCAGCGCGCCGCCGAGGACGAAGAGGCCGAGCCGCCCTACTGGCCGAAGTGGGCGCAGTTCGCGGTCCTGTTCGGTCGGTTCTATCAGGAGAATCCCAAAGTCTCCTTCGCGCCCGGCGAGCCGTGGTCGTTGTTCGAGGTCCCCGAGCTGCGCGTGGTGCTGGCCGGGATCAACTCGACGATGGCGTACAGCCACGACGACGCCGACAACTACGGCCTGATCGGCGAGCAGCAGGCGCAGTGGTTCCAGTCCCGGCTGGCACGCTATGCCGACATCGGCTGGTTGCGCATCGGCGTGATCCGGCACGTTCCGGGCGGCGCTGAGGAGCTGCGCGATGCGGAGCAGCTGGACCGGTTGATCGCACCGAACCTGAATGTCCTCGTACACGGCTCATTTTCCGGCGCGGGCCACCGGGACCGGGCGGGCCTGCCGCTGCTCGGCGCGCCGTCAGCCGCGGGCGGAGAGCGCCCGACCGGATTCGAGCTCCTGCAGATCAGCTCGGACGGGTTGACGCGATATGTGCCGATGACCGGCGAAGCCGTTCCGTCCCGGCTGGTACGCGAGGACGTTCCGGGTGCCCTCGATTCGGTGGGCGCGACCTTCCCGTCCACGCTGGGACCGGCAGCCGAAACGGAGTCGCCGCAACCCGGCGGGAAGGTGCGCCGGGTGGAGGACTTCGCCGACCGGGTGAAGGAGATCTGCGCCCTGCGCCACGCCGGGTCCACCATCGTGGCCGTGCCGGCCACCGCCAAGGCACCGATGTACCTGCGGGTGAGCTCGGTCGAGGACACCTTCGTCACCCAGCGGCCGGTCGGCCTCGCCGAGAACGGGGTCACCGACCGGATCGTCGACCAGTTCGTGCAACACGTCCACCAGGACTTCGCGGCGGCCGATCCCTACCTGGTCTCCGAGTTCGTCTACAGCGGCCCGCCGGCGGACGAGCAGTTGGTCGCCGCCGCGCACAAGCGTGGCGTCAACCTGCTCAGCTTCGTCGAGTACCAGGGCCTGATGGATCTGCGCAGCTATCTGGCCCGGCAGACCGAGCGCCTCACCAACAGCAAGCTGTATCCGCCGGCGACCTATGTGCCGCAGCGGTACCGCGTGATCGACACCGACGGCATCCGCCAGGACCTGCTGGAAGAGGTGTTCGACTGGGTGGAGGCGGACGAGCAGCAGTTCATCCTGCTGCTCGGGGATTTCGGGCTCGGCAAGACGTTCCTGATGCAGGAGCTGGCCCGGCGCATGCCGGAACGCCTGCCGCATGTGGTGCCGATGCTGCTGGAGCTGCGCACGCTCGAGAAGGCGCGCAGCGTCGACGAACTGGTCGCGCAGCATCTGGCGTTCTCCGGCGAAAAGCGGATCAACCTCGAAGCATTCCGGTACATGCTGCGCAGCGGCCGCATCGTCCTGCTCTTCGACGGGTTCGACGAGCTGGCGTTGCGCGTGTCCTACGACCGGGCCGCCGATCGGCTCCAGACGCTGCTGCAGGGGCTCGAGGGCCGAGCCAAATTGATCATCAGCAGCCGTTCCCAGCACTTCCGGTCGACGCATCAGGTGCTCACCGCGCTCGGCGAACGCGTGGAACGCGTGCACAGCTCCCATCTGGTCGAGCTGGTCGACTTCACCGACGAGCAGATCCGCGAATATCTCATCCGGCTGTACAAGGACGATCATCTGCAGGCGGACGCCCGGCTCGATCTGATCAAGGAGATCCGCGATCTGCTCGGCCTGTCCCGAAACCCGCGGATGCTCGGCTTCATCGCCAACCTCGACGAGGCTCGGCTCCGCCGGGTCCAGGCGCGCGAGGGCAGCATCAGCTCGGCCGACCTCTACCGTGAGCTGCTCGACCACTGGTTCCGGCACGAGGACTGGCGGGCCAGCCCGCGGGGCGCGTCGTCCATCCTGTCGACCGAGGACCGCTGGCGCGCCGTCCGCGCGCTGGCGGCGCGGCTGTGGCAGTCGGGTGAGCCCACCGTGGCCGTCGCCGAGTTGGAGGAGGAGACCACCCAGGCGCTGGGCCCGCTGGTGGACCGCTACCTCGACCACGATCAGGCCGCGCAGCTGGTCGGATCGGGGACCCTGCTGGTCCGCGACGACGAGGGCCGCTTCAGCTTCGTACACCAGTCGGTGCTCGAATGGCTGATCGCCGACGAGGCCGCCCGGCAGTTGCAGGCCGCCGACCATCCGTCCGGGATCCTCGGCCAGCGCCACATCTCGGCCCTGATGGCGGACTTCTTCGCCGGCCTCGCCGGCCGCGGCCGGGCGATCGAGTGGGCCCGCTGGGTGCTCGAAGACCCGGCCGCCAGCGACATCGCGAAGCGCAACGCGCTGCTCATCCAGGACCGGGTCGGCGTGCAGCACGCCGTCCAGGCGCGACTGTCGGGCCAGAACCTGCGCGGCAACGTCATGGCCGACAGCGACCTCACCGAGGCCGACCTGGCCGGCGCGGACCTGACCGCCGCGCGGGTGGTCAAGACCAACCTCACCCGGGCGTCGCTGCGCGACGCGCTGCTCGTCGGCGCCGCCCTGAACTGGGTGAAGCTCGTGGACGCCGACCTCGTGGGCGCCGACTTCACCGAGGCCCGGCTGGTGTCCACCGATCTCACCGGTGCCGCCTTGACCGGCAGCCGGTGGAATGGAGCGTCGCTGGTAGACGTCACCGTTGATCCCGCCGCCCTGGCCGGACCGGAGCTCGCGGACGCGGCGATCGCGGGCCGGGATCCGGCGGTCCCGCAACGCCCACCGGCTGCTGCTCCGGCGCGAGGCATCTCGTTCTCGCCCAACGGGCGACTGCTGGCGTACGGCACGGGACAGACGGTCGTGATCGCGGGTCCCGACGGCGGCCGGATCCATCGGTGCTTGCCCGGCCACACCGACGCCGTCACCACGGTCGCGTTCAGCCCGGACGGCGGGCTGCTGGCCAGCGGCAGCCTGGACGCCACCGTCCGGGTGTGGCGGGTCGACGACGTCACGCCGCGCGAGGTCTTCACCGACGCGGCCGCTCAGATGCATAGCGTGGCCTTCAGCCCGGACGGCACGCTACTGGCCGGCGGCAGCGAGGACGGCGGCGTCTACCTGTGGCGGGTGGGCAACGGCACGCTGCGCGGCACCTTGGGACAGGGCGGACCGGCCGTCCACGCGGTGGCGTTCAGCCCGGACGGCACGCTGGTGGCCGCGGCGTGCTTCGACGGCAACGTGCGGCTGTGGAACGTCGCCGACGGCAGTCAGGGCCGCACCCTGCAGGTATCGCCACGGCCGATCCTGGCGCTGGCCTTCAGCCCCGAGGGCAGCCTGCTCGCCACCGGCGGAAGCGACGGCAAGGCCCGGCTGTGGCGGGTGGCCGACGGCGCGATCCGGGACGAGGTACCGGCGCACATCCGGGTCGTCCTCGGCGTGGCCTTCAGCTCGGACGGCACCCAGTTCGCGACCTGCGGCGGCGACGGCAATGCCCGGCTGTGGAGCGTCGCCGACGGGTCGATCGTCGCCACCCTGTCCGGGCACGACGACGAGGTGCACTCGGTGGCCTACAGCTCGGATGGGGACCTGCTCGGCACGGCCGGGACCGACGGCACCGTACGCATCTGGAATGTGCCCTCACACGGCCGGCGTTTCATCCTGACCGGCCGCCAGAACGACATCAACGACCTGGCGGTGAGCACCGACGGCCAGTTCGTGGCGACGGGCACCGACGACGGCCGGGTCCGGCTCTGGAACATGTCCGGCGGCACCTGCACCATCCCGTACCGGGAGCACACCGACGCCGTGTTCGGGGTGGGCTTCAGCACCGACGGCCGGCTGCTGGCCATCGGCGGGGTCAAGGGCACCGTTCAGATCCGCCAGTTGCCCGACGGCACCCCGTACGTGTCGCCGGCGGGCACCCCGCACAGCGGCCCGGTCCGCAAGGTGGTGTTCAGCCAGGACAGCACCATGCTCGCCACGTCGGCGGCGGAAGGCCGGATCCGCCTCTGGCGGGTGTCCGACGCGGCCCGCCTCAACACGCTGGCCAGCCCGACGCGGACGGTCGCCGGACTGGCCTTCGCGCGGGACGACAGCCTGCTCGTCACGGCGGGCGGTGACGAGACCATCCAGCTGTGGAACCTCGAAGACGGCACGTGGCGGGAGCCCCTGCTGACCGGCCGCACCCGGGTCGTGTCGGCGCTGGCGTTCAACCCCGCCGGCAGCCTGCTCGCCAGCGGAGGCAGCGACGGGACGGTCCAGCTGTGGCGGTTCGCCGACCAGACTCGCGTCGAGACGATGCACGCGAACCGCGGATGGGTGCACAGCGTGGCGTTCAGCCACGACGGCGCCTTCCTCGCGACCGCCGGGCAGGACGAGACCGTACGCGTCTGGCGCGTGTCCGACGGCGGCGAGGTCGCCACCCTGACCGGACACTCCGGCGCGGTCTACGACGTCGCGTTCTGCCCGAACGGATTGATCGCCAGCGCCGGAGCCGACGGAGTCGTCATCCTGTGGCGGCCGCCCGCGACGACGCCCATCGCCACGCTCGTGCCGTTCGACGGAGAGGGATGGGCCACGCTGCTGCCCGACGGCCGCTACAAACTCGACGGCGAGCCCGGCGACGCGATGTGGTGGGCGATCAAGCTGTGCCGCTTCGGCCTCGGCCAGCTCGACGCGCCGGTCGACAAGACGATCCGGCGGCTCGCCTTCGAAGCGAAGCTGCTCCTCTGATTCAACGCACGCGTCTGGCCGGGACACTCGCGGTCGCCGCGGGGAGCTGAGGCATCGCCGGCAGGTCATCCGGCCGCACCGGGTTGCCCCGGCGATAGGCGGTCAGCGCCTCGGTCACATCGAGCAGGAAGCCGATCAGCAGCTGCCGGAACTCCACCGCGTGCCGGTCAACGGCGTAGGCACGGTCCTCGTCGGACTCGCTCAACCGCTCCTGCTGCATGACGGTGCGCTCGCGGTCCTCGATCGCCCGGCCCAGGACGTCGAGCACCTCTTTCATGCGGTCCGGCAGCGGCGCGAACGGCTTCGGCGACAGGACCGGCGCGTGCAGGTCGACGGCGGTCTGCAGCTCGCTCACGATCGCCGACATCGTCTCGGCCCGCGACGCCCGGGATCGGGAGGTGTGCGCTGCCAGCTGGTTGAGCCGCCGCAGGGCCTCCAGCAGCGCCACGGTCAGCCGTTCCGCGGCGGCCAGCGAAAGATCCTCGCGCCGGTTCTCCCGGTCGATGCGCTGCGAGCGGCGGACCACGTGCAGCGCCACCATCACCGAGACGATCGAGCCGAGGAACGCGCCGATGAAGCCATCGGCCAGCGTCTGCGACCAGTTGTCCTGCATCAGCGGCTCTCCAGGTTGGCACCTTGCGCCGCACACCGCGGCCTGTGCTCACCGCGATTCTTCCGCCGAGCCGCCCTCCCTGTACAGGTCGGTCACCTAGCCGACACGGATCCGCCCCGCTCGAACGCGACGGTCTCGCCCTCCCCGACGACAATGTCCACAGCCGGCGATCACCAGTCCGCGGTCATCCCCAATTCACTGCCCAGAACCTCACGAACCATGGCGAGCCGCCGCTGGTCCAACTCGATAATGGTAAGAATCTCATTCGTTTATGAGCTTGAAGTCACTTCTGGTAAAACCATATTCGTCGGGTACCACCCAGCAGCTATAGCGGCGCCCCACAAGGGTCGATTCCTCGACGCCCAAATTAAGCGCGAGCATCGAAGCATCCGTCTTGCGGACCCTCGCTTCTGCATCCGCTTGACGAACTTCCGCGAGTCCACCGCGCCTACCGACGACGACGTATTCGACCCTCCTGCCATCCTCTGCGTCGTGCCCGTCAGCGCCGTGCCCATCGTCCATGGGACGTCCGCAAATGCCACAGAGAGGAATATTTGATGACGTTTCTGGAGATAGCATATTTTCCTCTCTACAACTTTGTTAGTTATAACGTCCGACAATACACCATCCGCGCGATTGCAAGATGCGCGAATTAGTCATCTGTCGACCATTCCTTCATGCCACCCTGACCGTCCGGCCAATGATATTCGAATCCCGCGCCGGTGTCTTCGGCCGAAGCCTTCATTTGACCCTTGCAGGTGCCGCACGGAGCCTTGATCCCAGCGATACTTACAGTCCCTCCTTCAGGGACAGGAGAAGTACCCCAGAAGGGATCGTCCTTGATAACCTGCTGGCCCACCATCGGAGCACCACCAGCAGCCCGGCTGGCCCGGTGCTCAGTGTGTACTGCCTGGCGTGCGCGTCCGGATCCAAGCGCCGCCTCTTCTGCAGTCGTCCCGCCGCTGCGAATCGGATACCTGTCCAGGAGAGCACCATCAGCATCACGAACGGACACCTGAGCGTAGTGCGTTTTGTCGGTGGTCGGCCCGATGATGCACGGCAAGTTGTTGTTATGGACCAGAACCGCGATGTTGCCGGCGAGCACATAGTAGGTGTGGGTGTCGTTGACGGTGAGGTCTTGCATCCACTTCAGGCCGGTCCAGACCTTTACCGCCGCCACCGCCTGGGTGGTCTCACCGTCGGCGCTGCGCAGCTTGTCGCCGACCTTCAGGTCCGCCGCATCGGTCCACTTGCCGGTCGTGGCGTTCCAGAACGGGTGATGCCACGTGGTGTGCAGCACCGTCTTCTTGCCGGTCTTCGTGTCCTTGACCGTGACATCGGCCAGGTCCGTGTCGCGGTTTTGGTGCAACACGCTGACCGGCTTCGCTTCGGTCTTACCGGTCTGCGGATCCGTCGCCAGGACCTTGTCGCCGAGCTTGACCTTGCCGATCGGCTTCGTGCTGCCGTCGGCCATCACCACCCGCGTCTGCCTGTCAAAGCTGTGGCAGCGGGAACGGGAAGCGCCACCGGTAATCGCCCCGACGACGGCGCCCGTCGCCGCGGCCTGCGCGGTCTGCCGGAGGTTGACGCGGCCGGTTGTCATGTACTGCTCGGCCGCGTCCGTGATGCCGCCGGAGACGCCGCCGCCGATCGCACCGCTCAAGGCCCGGCCCATCAGGCCGGCGCCCAGCTTGGTGGCGGCCATTCCGGCCAGTTTTCCGCCGATCGCGCCGCCCACGCCGCCGGTCAGCGCGCCGATGGTTCCCGTTATCGCCCCGCTGAGCACGGAGGAGCCCAGATCGGACAGGCTGTGGATGTCGCCCATCGCGGCGTCCTTGGCCACGTTGATCGCGATTCCGACCAGGATGCCGCCCACCGGGCCCAGGGCGACCGTGGCCGCGACCGTGGCCACCACCGCGGCGACCGCGATGATCTGCTTCTTGTGGTCCTTGACCCACTTGACCGTCTTGCGCGAGGCGTCCTTGACGACCTTGGTGACCTTCTTCGCCGCCCGCTGCACCCGTTGTTTCAGGGCGTGGCCCTTGCGTTCGTAGTCCTTGTGCGCCCGGACCGATCGCTTGTGATACGTCCGTGACTTGTGCGCAGCCCGTTTCCGGCCCCGGTCGGCCGCCTTCGCCAGCCGCTTGAAGCCGACCTTCTTGGCCGCCCGGGAGACCTTGTCCAGCGTCCACGCCTTGGCGCCGTAGTAGGCCGAGGCGGCCCGGTTGTACTGGTACGACACGTAGCTGCCGGCCCACGAGGTCGCCTGCGAGGCGTACGAGCTGACCGTGCTCGCCGCGTGGCTGACCGCCGAGGCGGCTTTCTTGAACCAGGAGCCCCAGTGACCGGTCGGGTCGGTGACCGTCAGCGGGTTCGCATCGCCGTACTGGTAGCGGTTGGCGTTGATGGAGTCGGGCACCGGGCTGTTCGACGCGGTGTCGCGGCTGTCGAACTGGCCGGTCGCCGTGTTGTACCAGCGGGCCGCCATGTTGGCCCGGCCGGTCAGGCTGTCGGTCCACTCCGACTGGTAGCCCAGGCTGCCCAGCATTCCGGTCGAGGTCTGCACCGCGCCGAGCGGGTCGTAGTTGGTCGACCCGGAAAGTGCGGTCCCCGTCGCGGTGAACTGTCCGACGATGTCGTCGTGCAGGTCGGTCCAGACCAGCCGGGTCGAGCCGCCCGAGGCGGTGCCGACCACGTCGTTGCCCGGGTCGCGGACGTAGCTGGCGGCCGAGTCGGCGGCCAGGTCGTTACCGCTGCCGGTGTACGCGAACCCGGTCTGCAACACCCGGCCCAGGGCGTCGTAGCCGTAGTTCCGCGTGCCGCCGCCGGCCTGCTGGGTGATCGTCTGGTCGAACGCGTCGGAGGTGGTCAGATACGTGCCCGCGCTGCTAGCCACCGACGACAGCGTGCCGCGGGCGGTGTAGCTGTAGCTTGCCCCGTTGGAGTCGGAGACGAGCCGGTTGCGCTGGTCGTAGGTGAACGTCGTCGACCCGTTGCCGGTCCGGTTGCCCGACGCGTCGTAGGTGTAGCCGACCGTCGTGGTTCCGTTGTTCCACGACGTCAGCCGGTCGGCCAGGTCGTAGCCGTAGGTGTTCGTCGTGGCCGTGCCGCCGAAGTTGGTCGTCGTCTTGGACGTCTCGTTGCTGTTCGCGTCCCAGCCGTAGGAGATCTTCGCGATCGACGTGCCGCTCGCCGACTTCAGCTCGTCGGCCGTCGTGCGGTGCAGGCCGTCGTAGCTGAACGTCCGGGTGTTGCCGGTGCCCCCGTACGTGATCTTCGAGACGGCCGAGGTGGCGTCGTAGGCATAGCTGAGGTCCGTGCCGGCCGTGGTGTTCTTCAGGGTCGACAGCCGGTCGGCGGTGTCGTAGGCGTACGCGGTCGTCCCGGCCCCGTCGGTGCGCGACGCCATCAGGCCGTCCGCGGTGTAGGTGAACGACGAGTTCCCGGACGGGCCGCTGATCGCCAGCGGCAGGCCCCGGTCGTCGTACGTCACCGTGTTGCTGCCCGCCGGCGCCGAGAACGAGGTCACCCGGCCGGCCTTGTCGTAGCCGAACTTGCGGGTCGTGGTGTCCGCGGCCGCTCCGGAACCGGCCTGCTCGGTGAGGGCGCCCATGTTGTCGTAGGCGTAGGTCTGCACCACCCCGCCGGGCGAGGTCTGCGACACCGCTTCCCCGGCCGCGTCGTAGGCCATGGTGTAAGTGCGGTCGGCGGCCGACGAATACGCCGTGGTCGCCGGCTCGATGGACGATTCCGGCAGACCCCAGGCGTTGTACGTGGTCCAGAACGCGTTGCCCCGGCCGTCGGTGAACCGGGTCCGGTTGCCGTTCAGGTCGTACCCGAACGAGGTGGTGATCGACGCGGAGCTGCTGGTCGGCTGCTTCTGGGAGAGCACCAGGCCGGTCGGGTCGTAGCTGAACGAGGTGACCGTGCCGCGTCCGTCCGTGGCCGTCAGCACGTTGCCGGCCGCGTCGTAGGTCTGCCCGCTCGTCGTCAGCGCGGTGCCCCCACTGGAGGCGTACGCCGTGCCGGCGGTGTTCCGGGAGAGCATGTCGTACGTCGTGGTCTGGTAGGCGCCGTCCGGCTGGGTCACCTTCGTGGTCCGGCCCAGCCCGTCGTAGTCCGACGTGGTGGTCTGCCCGGCGCCGTCGACGCTGGTCCGCTGCTCCCCGGCGACGTTGTAGGTGTAGCTCTGCGACACCCCGGCCGGAGTGGTCATCTTCTGCAACCGGCCGGCCGCGTCGTAGGCGTAGCTGGTGGTGTAGGCCGCGCTGTCCTGCCGCACCGCCTGGCTCGACGTGACCGTACGGCCGAGGAAGTCGTAGGTGGTCGTGGCCACCGCGCCGGTCGGGTCGGTGACCGTGAGCGGGTCGCCGTTCAGGTCGTAGGTGGCCTTCGTGACGCCGCCGTTCGGGGCGACCGACTTGGCGAGCCGGCCCAACTGGTCGTACGTGTAGCTGGTGACGTTGCCCAGTTCGTCGGTGGCCGAGGTGGGCTGGCCGAGCACGTCGTAGACGACCGAGCTGACCGGGTTGAGCACGGTCGAGCCACCCGGCGCGGTGTACGCCGGCTTGTGCGTCTCGTACACACGACCGGCCCGGTCGTACACGAAGGTGCTCTTGTTGCCGTTGCCGTCGACCGTCTCGGTCTGGTCGCCGAACGTGTCATAGCCGACGTAGCTGACCGGCCGGGCGGTGACCGTGCCGGCGGTGGTCTCGGCGGTGACCGCGGCGGCCGTGCTGACGGCCGGCCGCTCCGCCTCGTCATAGCTGGTGTCGGTGGCGTTGCCCAGCGGGTCGACCGACCGGGTAACCAGGCCGCCTTCGTCCACTGTGTACGCGCTGCGGGACACGCCAGCACCCGCGGCCGGCAGGGTCCCGCCGTAGACCGCGGCCACCTGGGCGTCGGTCAGCGTCGCCTGGTACGCCTGCACGTCGGAGATGGCACCGGTGAAGCCGGAGGCGGTGTTCGGCGCCCCGACCCGGCTGGTCGTGCCGATGTTGTTGAACGCCTTGGTCGTGGTGGAGGTCGCCGACAGTGCTCCGTTGAGGTAGATCTTCAGCTTGCCGGTGACCGGATCGCAGGTCACCGCCACGTGCGTCCACGCACCGGCCGTCGCCGAGCCGGTGGGGCTGTTCACGTTCACCCACGACTTGGTGCCGTCGGCGTTACTGACCGACATGCTCACCAGCCAGCGGGTGTTGGCCGCGTCGTAATTGATCTTGAAGGCGGACGAGCCGTTGGCACCGCCCACGGTCACCAGGTAGGAATCCGCGGTAGCGCTGGACAGCTTCGCCCAGGCCGCCACCGTGAACGCCCGGGTCGTGTCCATCATCGGGAAGCTGCTGGCCACCGCCGACGACCCGGTGCCGTCGAACGTGGCCACCGCGCCCCGGGTGGCGTCCGTCGACCAGGTCACGCCGGTGGCAGTGCCCCGCAGATTGCCCGCGCTGTCCGCGACGGTCGTGCCGGAAGTCTCGGCCAGTTTCCACCGGGCGACCGGCGTGCTGGCCGGGTCCCCGTTGTAGGCAGTCTGCGCGGTGATCCGGCCCTCGGCGTCGTAGCGGTAGTCGCTTACCGACAGCGCACTGCCCGAGCCCACCGACTGCGCGGTCCGCACGATGTTGTCGGCGTCGGAGTAGGTGTTCGTGGTGACCCGGTTGAGGCCGCTCGGGTCCAGCGCCGTGCTGACCTGCCGGCCCGCCGCGTCGTAGGTGAAATTCGTCGTGGTCGCGCCGTTGTTCGTCACGGTGGTCTCGAGGAGCCCGGCCGCGTTGTAGGTGTTCTGCTCCTGCACGAAGGTGTTGGTGCCGTCGGTACGGGTTACCTTCGCGACCATCCCGTCATCGGTGTACGTGTACCCGGTGGTCCACCCCATCGCGTCGGTGGTGCTCGCGAGCCGGCCGTCCGGGTCGTACTGGTTCGACTCGGTCACCACGTCGGTGGGGTCGGTCGGGTTGTTCGGGTCGCCCGTGAAGCCCTTCATCGTCTCGGTGAGGACGTTGCCCTCGGCGTCGACGGTGAACGCGGTCACCCCGCCGTCGGAGTCGGTCTCGGTGACCACCTGGCCGTAGCCGTCGTACGTGAAGCTGGTGCTCTTGCCGACCGCGTCGGTCTGCGACGCCTTCTGCCCGTAGGAGTTGAACGTGACCGTCTCGGTGCGCGCCACGTCCCCGCCGGTGGTGTCCGAGGTCGTCTGCGAGGTCATGTTGCCGTCGGCGTCGTAGACGTCGGTCGTCGCCGGGGTGTGCACCGCGCCGGTGACGCGGTTGGTGACCGGGCCGTCGACCTCGGTGAGCACCCGCCCCTGCGGGTCGTAGCCGAAGGTGGAGGTCCGGCCGTTCGGGAAGGACGACGTGGTGACCGTCTCGGTCAGCTTGCGGCCGAGCAGATCGTAGGTGTAGGTGCTCACCTCGCCGGCCGGCGAGACCGTCTTGGCGACATCACCGTTGGCGTTGTAGACCACGGTCTGCACTCCGCCCGCGGTGTTGACGATCCGGTACGGCAGGCCGGCCGGCGCGTACCCGGAGTCCGCGGCCGCGACGCTCGTGCCGTCGGTGAAAGTCGTGGCGACCGTGCGGGCCAGCGGGTCGGTGGTCGCCGTCGGGTTGCCCACCGCGTCGAAACTGAACGTGGTCTTGTAGGTGTCGTCCGTGCTGGACGAGGAGCGGGCGTCCCGGCTCGTGGTCATCACGTCGTTCCGCGGGTCCACCGGGTTCGACGAGTTCAGGTAGTACTCGTAGTAGGTGCTCGAGCACTTGTTCGCCGACTGGTCCTGGCAGGTGATCTGCTGGATCGTGTTGCCGCGGGCGTCCTGGATGCTCTGCGTGCGCACCCCGTTGGCGTCGTACAGCAGGTTCGAGAAGCCGCCCGTGTCGTAGCCGTACCGGTTCGTGTTGCCCAGCGCGTCGGTCTCGGCGACCTGCCGGTTGTTGATCAGGTCGTAGGCGTACGAGATCGTCTTGCCGCCCGGGTCGGTGACCGTCACCGTCTTCACCGGCATGGTGATCGTCTTCACCGTGGTGTCCACCGCGGTCACCGCGACGGGCACGGTCTGCTTGCTCGCCTGCCACTGGGCGTCGACCTGCTCGGCGGTCAGCTCCGCGCCGTAGAAGGCAGCCTCGGCCAGCTTCCCCGAGAAGTACGAGGTGGTTGCCGCGGTCAGCCCGGACCAGCCGGTGCCGGTGTAGCCGGCACCGAGGTAGGCGTACGGCTGGCTGCCGGGAGCCAGCGCGGCGGACCCGGTGGTCGAGCTGGCCTTCACGCCGTCGACGTAGAGGGTCTGGGCGGTGCCGGAGGAGGCGAGCACGGCCTGGTGCCACTTGCCGTCGTTGACCGCCGCCGCGGAGACCAGCGACATCGCCCACTTCTGCGCGGCAGTGCCGTTACAGGTGTAGATCTGCAGCTGGGTGCCGTTGGTCGTGGAGCTGCCCGGGTCGTCGAGGCACTTGCCGGAGTTCGGGTTGCGCAGCCCGCCGTTGTACGGCTCCCAGACCTGCGCCACCGTGCTGTTGCAGGTGTACAGCTGGATGAGCGTGCCGTTCGCGGTGCCGCCACTCGTAATGTCCATGCACTTGCCGAGCGCGCCGACCGAGCCGTTGGCGTTCCACGTCCAGTTCTGCGACGCGGTGCCGTTGCAGTCGTACAGCTGGATCTTGGTCTTGTCGGCAGTGTTCCCGCCGGAGACGTCCACGCACTTGCCGACGATGCCGGACCGCAGCGGTCCGGTCGGCGTGGTGGACGGCGAGAGCCCGCGCAGCTTGCCGTCCGAGCTGATCCACAAGGTGGGCAGCCCGGGGCTGGTGGTGCCGCCCAGTTCGTCGGCCTGGGAGCCGAGCAGGACCCGGCCCGTGGCCGTGGTGTTGAACCACACCCCGACCGAGGACGCGCCGGTCGGCGCCACGGTGCCCGGCAGGGCCACGCTCGAGGCCGTGCCGTCGAAGCTCGCGGCGGTGGAGTCGCTGAACGGGCCGGCCCCGCCGAGCGTGACCGAGCTGTAGGTGGCGGTGTCGCCGGCCACCTCGTTCACCGCGTCGGTCGTGTCCGTGTCGGTCTCGCCGAGCCGCCAGTAGTTGAGCGGCTTGGCGCCGAGCACCGCCGCCTCGTAGACGTCGCTGCTGCCGGCGATCGCCGGCGTGCCCATGGTCCAGACGCCGCCGTTCTCGTCGGTCACCGAGGTGACCTGGCCGGTCACCGTGCTCACCGCGACCTCGGCCAGCACCCGGCCGGCCGGCGAGGTGATCCGCCGGATCACCGAACCGGAGTTCTTGCCCACCCAGTACATGCCGCTGACGTCGGCACTGCTGAGGGCCTTCGTGTAGAAGCCGACATCGGAGATCGAGCCGGTGAAGTAGTTCGCGACGGCAGGCGAGGTGCCGGTGTTGGCGTGGTCCGGCCAGTTGTTGCCGACGAAGCCCGCACCGATGTATTCGTACGCCGACCCACCGGTCTGGTACAGCGCGATCGTCCCGGACAGCGAGCCCTGGGCCGCGCCGTCGACGTACAAGGTCTGCGTGCCACCCGCACCGGCCAGCACCACGTGGTGCCAGGCCCCGTCGGTCACCGCCGACTTGGACTTGATCGTGGTGGCGGCGCCCTGCCAGAACTCGCCGCGCAGATAGCCGTTGCTGTCGACGTACAGCGCCGGGGTGTAGTTGCCGGCGGTGGTGCCGGCGGTGATCGATCCGGCGCTGTAGCTGAACAGCACGCCGCCGGGCGTGGTCGTCTTGAACCACATGCTCACCGACTGGTACGAGCCGTCGGCGACGAGCTTGCCTGGCAACTGTACGTAGGACGACGTGCCGTTGAAGGCGGCCGACGGGGAGGTGGAGTCGGTCAGCGCGGCGGTGCCGCCGAGCGTCACGTTCTTGTAGGTGCCGTTGTCCACGCCGGCGTTGGTCAGCACGCTGCTGGCCGCCGAGCTACCGGACGCCTCGTTCAACCGCCAGAACGAGTACGGGTTGAGGTTCAGGCCCGCGTTCGCGTACTGGTTGTTCCAGTTCGCCCAGTTGTAGGACGTGCACTCCGTCGTGGTCCCGGGCGGGCAGACGGTGATCAGCCGGTCATAGGTGCCGTACGCATAGGTCCAGGTGTAGCCGGTCCCGTCCGCGGTGGGTGCCTCGGTCGTCACCGACGCGACGTGCGCGGCGCCGACCGTCTGGCTCGCCGCGGTGACCCAGGTCAGGGTCAGCTTGCGGCCCGAGGCGTTGGTCACGGTCGAGACCAGGCCGGTGGCGGAGTCGTAGGTGAAGGTCAGCGGCCGCCCGTTGGCGTCGATGATGGACGTCACCTTGAAGACGCCGCTGCCGGCCGCGCGGCCGAACACGTACTGCGTCGCGTCCTTGTCGGTCAGCGTGTAACCGGTGACGGTGCCGCTTGACGTCTGCGCGGTGAACGTCGCGTACCGGCCCGAGGGTGCGGTGAAGGTGCCGTCGGCGTTGCGGCCGAACGCCACCTCCGAACCGTTCGGATAGGTGACCACCACGGTCTGAACCGCGCCGGCGGCGTCGTACCGCTCGGTCGCCTTGGTGTCCAGGATGCTCGACCAGCCCTGACCGAACGCCCCGGACCGGCGGGTGTCCAGGCTGTTGTAGCTGCGCGAGATCTCCAGTGCCGGCCCCACCCCGGCGACCTGGGCATCGGTGGCCGAGGTGGTGTAGTTGCCGTTGTTCGGGTCGAAGCCGGCGCCCGGGTTCTGCGCCAGGTCGGAGGTGAGCCTCGGCTGCGGCACCGGGGTGCTGAACGCGTACGCCGCCGACTCGGCCGACGTGCCGACCTTGTCACCCACCTTCACGGTGTAGTAATACGTGCTGTTCCAGGCCAGCTTCCCGGCCGGCACCTGCCACCCCGACGTCGAGACCGTCCCCGACGTCGCCACCGCAGTGCCCGCGCTGTTGTAAACCGTGTAGGAGTAGGTCAACCCCTTGGCCGGGTACGCGTCCGGGTCGTGCGCTCGGGTGACGAGTTGCGGCGTCAGCGTCTCCACCGCCGCGTTGTTCGCGGGGTAGCGGGTGTCCACCTGAGGAAGCACATTGGCCGTGTAGGTCAGGCTCAGTTTCGGCTCATAGGTGCCCGAGGAGTAGTTAGCCGAGGTGAAACGCTTCCACGCGTACGAGTCGGTCACCGACGACAGCAGCGCCAGGCCGAGATTCGAGCCGCCCGACGACCAGTCGTTGAACGTCGCCACGCTCAGCGGCACCGTCACCCACTCGCCGACGCTGCGGTTCGCCGATGTGTTGGTGCACGCGTCCCCGGGATCGGTGACCGTCAACGAGCCGATCGAAGAGCTGCTGACCGACGCGCCCGGATAGGTCGAGGTGCTCAGGTCCGCGACCGTCCACGACTCCGTCGCCGCGTGCACATAGAAGATGCGGTCCACCGTGCACGAGTACTGCCACGTCAGGTAGAGCTTGAGACTCGCCGCCGTGACGCGCTTGCCGGTCAGCCCGTCGTCGTCGAACTCGCTGAGGTGGATGAACGAACGCGCCTTGGTCGTACCGCTGTTGTAGGTGCCGATCGGCAGGTTGTCGCCGTTCTGGTCGCTGGCAGTCGTGTCCGAGTCGTTGTCGACGTAGACATCGCCGGTGTCGCTTGTGGTCACCGTGGGATCCACCCGCACCGGATACACCCGGGCCGGGTCGTTCAGCCAGGCCCGGTCCGCCACGATCCGCAGCGCGGGCCCGCCGTCCACCGTCGTGAGCGTCATCGACACCGCCGACGACCGGGTCATCTCACCCGACTGCGGGTTGAACTTGGAGTCCGCCATGAAGCCGTGCGGGAACCAGGCCTTCGCCGTGCCCGACGCGTCGAGCAGCTCGACCGAACCGTCGTCGGTCATCTGCGGGGTCAACCCGTTCAGCCGCAACGGGAACACCCACTCGTTGGCCGCCGCCGGCGAGTCGAGGATCAGCGTCTCCTTGACGCCGCTGGTGAAGGTCTGCAGTTCCAGGTCGGTGCCCGGCAGGATCGACGAGTAGGTCGCCGTCGAGCCGCTCACCACCGGAGTCACCGCCGCCGCACCGCTCAGGTCGTAGCCGACCGACGCACCGGACGGCAACGTCATCGACGCCAGCGGATCAGCCGCCGCGGCGTCGGCGCTCTCGGTTGCCGGCGCGGCCGAATCGGTTGCCGACGCCGCCGAAGCGGGTGCCGGCTCGGCGAGCGAGACCTGCAACGAGTTCGCTCGCATCGTCCAGCTGTCCGCCCCGTCCGGCACCAACGTGGGGTCGATCTTCTGCCAGGAGCCGTCGGCGGCCCGGTAGTTGTCGCGGCCCGCGGAGTACACCTGGGTGACCGAGCCGTCGGTGTTCGCGTACTGATCCATGGTGGCCTTGGACTTGGTGGCCTGCCGACGGCTGGTCGCGGCATCGAAGCCGTGTTCCCCAGCGGTGGTCGTCGTTCCCGACGAGGCGTCGTGCGGCCGGTAGCCGTCCAGGCCACCGGCGACCTTCTTGGGCGTACGCCCCGAGCCGCCGTTCGCGGTCGTCGCCGAGGTCGGCACGTAGCCGCTCAGGCCGGCGTTCGCGCCGTGCTCCTGGCCTGGCAGTCCCGTCACGGCCTTGGCTGCCGCCCAGGCCTGGGGCAGCCGGAACAGGTCACCCAGCCAGCCGACCGGAAACCCGCCGTCCTGCACCACTTGCGCGGGCACCGCAACGGACAGCCCGAAAACCAGGACCGTCACAAAGGCACAACGCCGCCACCAGACCATCGCCGATCAACCCCCGTGTATGTCGCTCCGGCACGAGGAGTATTTGCATTGATGATCAAGCGGTCAAGACCGTCGATGACTATTTTGATAACTATCAAGCAACAGCGATGTCTAATCACGCCCACACCGCGCCGAACCCTCAAGAATCGCCCCGGCGGGGACAAAGTCAGTCGTCGGCCGCCAACCGGTCACCGACCGCCGTGGACACTTGGGCCGTAGTGTCCGATATGGACGATGACGCCAACCGGGTCACGTTGCCGGTCGCGGGCGAGGCCCCACCGACGACCAGGAACTGCTGGTCCGGATAGCGACCGGCGAGGGCCCGGACCGCGTTGTCCGCGATGCCGGGCGCCGCGACGATGACCGCGCACCGGCCCGCCAGCAGGGTTCCGGCGAACGCCTGCGCGTTGGTCGCGGACTGATCACCGGTAACGGCCAGATACCGCGCCTGGCCGTGCGTCCGCGCCGACGCCGCCTGCATGCCGGCCCACACCGGCGCGGCCTCCGCTCCGGCCACGCCCTGCCGGTCGGTCAACAGGCAGGCGGTCACGTCGCGGTACTCCCGCGCCCGCGGCTCGACCTCCGACGCCGGCCACACGGCCCAGGCCACCAGGACGACGGCGAGCACGCCGCCCGCGCCCGCGGCAATCAATTTCTCGCGGCGTCGCCACCTGTTGGTCATCGGACCTCGAAGCCGCTCGCCAACCCGTCCACCCAGCACAACGGAGAGGGTAACCGAGCTGGGACGATGGAGGTGTGCTGGATCGTCCCGCAAGCAGCCTCCTCACCTACCGGCAGTGCCGAAGCATCGCGCACGCCGCCGAGCGAGCCGCCTGCGCGACCGAGGCCTGCGGGACACGCCCGGTGACGTACGCCAAGGCGGTCGAGTGGCTGCTGCGCCACGTCCTCTGGCAGTTTCCCGGGCCGGCGACCTGGCAGTCGCG
>Ga0307513_10001122_pt1 | contig 38798 bp, 42 predicted proteins | sample 15_EM_MG_FD_202174 | JGI IMG/M metagenome (GOLD analysis project Ga0307513, IMG submission 202174) | Populus trichocarpa ectomycorrhiza microbial communities from riparian zone in the Pacific Northwest, United States - 15_EM | ecosystem: Host-associated > Plants > Roots > Unclassified | place...
CGAGGCTCTTTCCACCGTGCGGAGGAACAATTTTGCTGCAGAAGCTGCGGTAGATATCCAGTTTGATCCATCCTTGGGCGCAGTGGCATCGCGATAGACATCATCAGGAATCGCCGGATTGCCTACGCCATTTGTCAGAGGCAGTTGCTGAGATAGTGTGGTTCACATACCTTCGGATTCCCCACCTCGCAAGATAGGTGTGGGCGTTCTGTTTCGAATGTCCGACTGAAGAGTATCGACCTTGTCCCTCCCTTCTTGACCAGATCCGGTCTCGGTCCCTACGTGTGGATCCAGATGTAGACCCTTCTGGTTGGTTTCCCCTGCGCTGACGTGGTCGTCGCTCCCTCCCAAGTCATGTCCCCTTCCCGCCACCGACGGCGACGTAGACTCAGAATCGTCTGGTCGCGGAGCTGGATTGTCTTCTCTCCCGCTAGCCTTGCTGTCTTCTCCTCTGACCTTGTCCTCCGCCACGATATCGGGTCCTGATTGCAAAGATAAGGCGGAGTGGTCGAATCCCTCGCCGCCGACGTTGACTACACTTCCCTCCCGCTTTTTTCTGATCTTCGATAGTCCGTGCTTCACCTTCTCCCGCGCTTTAGAGAAAGACTTTTGAAAATTCATGTCGTCGCAAGGCTTCGCAGGAGCAGTGGGTGGTGAGATGATGGTTTGACACGTGGTGAAATCTTCAACAAGCGCTACGAGGCACTGATTAGCGCGCGGCCTGTCGTCGTTTTGACTTGATGGCTCTCGTCTGCGGCAGCTCTCTCTGGACATCACCTATTTTTCTGCACCGGATATGCTAGTGGTTATTTGAGACTCTGCCACGAAGTTCTGAACAGATTCAGCAGTCCCTTCGGCTTTTTTGCTGTTTCTAGAGGTATCACCTGTTCGTGCGTTCTCCGGAGTCCTCGTTTCAAAGCAATCGTCTGGTTCTTCACGTTCCCACACTTTCACTTAATCCCATTCTTTGCGGCCAGTCCAAATCAATTCGGGCTGCTTGCTAGCGTCGAGAACACGAACCACCTACTCTCACGCAGGAACTCCGCCTCTTCTTTTGTCGCCCGGCCGACGTGGAGAGGTGGGGTGTGTCCGTCGTGTCTGATCCGGCTGGTGCTTCGCGTGACGGTTGCGCGTTGACCGTATATAAGCTCTGGCCATTATATTTGAGGGCCTCTGAACCCATCTACGTGTTTTCGGTTCGAATCGGCTCTCTGTCGATCGAGTACTGCGGTCCGATCTACTTTGGTTGAGTTGAACATTCACAACTCGCCAACCACGCCGCGTGCCCTCAGCTCTCTTCTGTCCGCGCTCCCTCTTGTTACACCGTACGGATACCTGCGACCTTGAGATGACACGGACAGGAAACGACCGGTGGCCACCCGTCTTCGTCCAGATCTCGTTCTCTGAGGGCAATAATCGCCTAGGTCTGGATCCTAACGAGATTCGCGAGTTCCCCAATGATCGTCCTCCCCGTTTGGATAAATGTTACGGATGATTTGTCCTGCCCAGGGTTCGTGAACCGATGGCTCGATAATGGAGATCCGCACAGTACGCATGAAGATCTCCAGCGTGTATCTCTCCCCATTCGGCTGACCGAACAACGTTGTCGGATGTGGAGTCGGAGATCCCTGTAAACCCCGAGCTCTCCCACCACCTCAGATGGGTGTCCGACGTTCTAACACGTCGCACCGAAGCGAACGGAAAGTGGCTGCTCGAAGAGCGTTGGTGAATGGGAAAAAGTTGACTCCAAAGCTGAATACCTCGTCGGCGAGGGGGTTGAGCGGCGGCCACTCACTAGCATTGGCCATACACTCAGTTGAGAACAGTGATGCGCACTCCGACTTCTGCTCATCCCGGTCACCACAGTCTCTCCTCTGGATCCGAGGTGTCCCTGGTGATGAAGATACGTTCCAGACGTTCCCTCTTCCCCATGCTGCTGGTCTGTTGTCTTGTGACTCCATCGTATTGAGATCTACCGGTGTATGTCTTTCAGCCTAGCTAGTCGAAAAAAATCAGAGGAGTCCTGAGAACCATAGAAAAGGATATATACGTATGTGGGTCAAGTTATTTTAAGACCGCGGTAGGTAGGGTCATTTAAACGCCTGGAACGCCGATCAACTGGGTTCTGATATGTTTCTCGTATGTGGCAAGACCCTCGCATTCTCAACGCTCGCCTGCCCTCGGTCATTGCTTGCGACCGGACTAACTACATTCCCGACGAGGAAGTGACGTTGCAAAACGTGAAAAATGCTCGTTCCTCGGTTATTCGACACTGTAGTTCTGTCACGTAAGTCTACCGTTGGAATTGAGGTGCCTGAACAATTCATTCTGTTGATAATACATTGCCCTGTGGGGAACATGTACCCCGAATTTCCATTCTCTCCACGTCAACGGTGCTACGCAAGCTTCCGAGACCCTGGGCTTTAACCCGACGGTCTTGGGCTCGAACCGGCGAGATTGAAGCAGCGCGCTTTGGAAATAAATCTGCGTGCGCGGGGAATGGTTGCTGCCCGGGAGGAGAGTACGACGCGTCGCAGTCCGATCCCCACGTCGATTACACCGAGCGCTCCTATCTTCCCCCGTTTTTCGTTTGTTGACCGGATATCAGAATCCTTGCTACTTCATTCAATCCACCAGACTGCTATCCCCTCTGTAGTTTATTGCAGGGCAGCGTCGGCTCCCGTGCAACTTCCATAAAGCGACTTTATCCGGAGTCCAAACATCTTCATTCGCCCGTTGCTTCTTGCGACATCATGATGCGGACCCTTTGGCTTGTGATGGGCCTTCCCGCAGCGTATCCTCCAGCTATTTTTCCCTGGCGCGCCTGGAGGCTCTCATGCGTTATTACCACCGCCCGCCTGCGAGTTTTCCGTAGCGATACGAACCCGAAACCGTAAGTCGAATGCTCAAAAGTACAAGAGTCAACATTGAACAATCTCGACATCCACCGCTTCCTTTTAGTTCAAACTCGCCATCGCATCTCTCGCTAATTTCAATTTGGCCTCTAATTGAGGTTTGATCACGCATTTGAAATGGAGGGGATGTCTATGGAGACAAGAGGGACGGAACGATCAGTAAACCTCCTCAGCTTGCTATAGCCGGAAAACCAAAACACGACAAACCGGACGGCAGACCCGCGAAACTTGGGTTCCAGCTTCTCACCAGCTGGCGCCTCAATGTCAAGCACGGCGAGGGTGCAAGCGATGCCGAGGAACAGGGTCCGAAGAGCAAACGATCGTCCGGGACATATCCTGTCAACAGGCGTCAGAGAACAACAGGAACTGCAGCCTTTGAAGGGTTGTACCGTCTGCCCGTTCCAAAAACGCGATCCTCGGGATCCTTCACGGAGCGATCCAACTTCCCGTCCTTCGAGAACCGCTCAGGATCGTACCTGTGCGGCGCAGGGTATACAGTTTCGTCGTAGAATATTGCCCTGCACATTTAACGTGGTAAGCAAATGACTGATTGTACTGTTCTTCAACGGTCGCCAGATAAGGCACGATACTTACCAGACATTCTCGACGATTGTGGCACCCGCGGGTATGAAATACCCCTTATATACCCCTTATATACGTTGTCCTCCATTACACATTTCTGGATTCCAATTCAAGTCGGGCAACCCCACCGGAGCAATTCCTTAATCAACGCGGAGGTGTAGGGCAAGTCTTCCTGATCTGAGATTTGTGGTAAACGTTCGCCCCCCACGACCCTGTCCAGCTCCTCTTGCGCCTTTCTGACAACGTGAGGGTGCAAAGCCGTGGCGAGGAAGAAGGTTAGTAGGACTGTGTGGGTCTACCGTTATTCACAAATGAGCTTAGATATGGATACTAAAAAGAGGAATCCTCGCGGCATCAGACCCAGCTATTGCAATGCCATAAATGAACACTCCCTAGCGTATCACTGGCAAATTGTCTCACCTGTATATGTTGTCGCAGTCACCGATCGGATTACGTTCTCATCAACCCCTCGATCCGCAAGTTCTGTCGTACGGCCGAAAACACGAGGCGGCAATGGAGAAATTTGTCCCATTGACCTTGCCATCCTTCAGTCCCGGAACCGAGATACATACATGGAGCATTGACGGACCCACCTTGAAAGACTGCTGCATGCGATCGAGTGGGCCATCGACGGCGACACCGAACAGTTCTCGACCGGCCTTGGGGAATCGTTCGAACCCAGCCCCGGGAAACCAGTTCGGGGCGTGCCTCACTTGAGGTTTGATTATCAGTCGGGTATCGCAGGGATTCGGAAATTCGGGGACAAACATATTGGGAATGTATCAACGAGGAACGCGCTAGGCTTTACGGCGCGTCCGAGGTGTTTCATTCCATGTTCTGAGACTTGCAAGAACTTGTCTTCGTGGGAATCTATTTCCATACCGTAGGCCATTTCCATGATAAGGGCCCCAGTGACGCTAGGGATCTAAAGTGAGTGTGGGATACGGGTGACGACCGAACGTAGAAGAACGGACAACTGAATGTGGCCCAGGAAATCATCGGGGGTTTCAGCGAGACGAGAGAGAAAGCGGAAAGTATGTTTGTTCAGATAACCGTCAAACCTCGATACCACATTCACGTTCAGGAACTCGTGAAAGAGCCTGCGGCATCTTCTCCATTGGCTTCCATACTCCATCAAACCGAAATTCCACGAGGGTATATCCATCTTGAGTGGTAATTAGTGAGGGAAGAAGCACGACCGGTGTAGACAGCTTACGGCCCAAGCACCGGGACGCGTGGCTGATCCCCCATTACACCCATCAGTGGACGTTAGCTTGTAAGCCTCACAAGGGAGCTCACTCGATCGGAGTAAATGTTGGACCGCTTCTCCGACAGATCTGTGATAGCCTCGGCGCTGTTCAGAACCACGGTGTCCTTCGTCAGTAACTTGGGATACAACACATCCGTATCTTGGATCAGTGAAACCTTAGTTGGATAACCTTTCGTGAAAGTAGAGCAGACACTTGCCAGATTTCCGCGCCAAAGCGACGAACGCCTGCCACGCAGGAATGTCCTGAGGGACGTCCAAGATGTTGCCGATAAGGGGATATCCCTTCGGTCCCGGTGGATATGGCGGCCTGCTCCTGTTATTTCGCCGTTTCCAGACCAGAGCCAAAGACGCAGCACAAAGCAAGGCCGCAAGCAGGGTCCTTTCGTCGGTCATGTCGAGAGATTAACTAGGAGAGGTTCGACAAACGAGGAGTCTGGCACCGGTCTTATCCGTCCGATAGGGTTCCGTGAGAAACGCTTGAGTTTCTAACAGCACGTTAGTAACAACGTTAGTAACGTGTTACTAACGCGTTACTAACCGGTGTGGGGGCAGGGATTCAAAAGAGCTGTTAGTAACGTCAGCTATCCCCAAGCCCGATGCAACCCGCATTGTGCTAGTCGGGGATTAGAAGTTTATCACGGGTGGTGTATGGCGAAGCGTCAGGTGGTCTACAGTCAATGGGATGGACTTCTGGCCTGACAGAAATTTGGTTTGGCCAGGCGGAGAACAGAACCCTCCGGAAGCGGACCCAACCCTGGCCAGCGCTCGATGTCTCTGCTCTCCATCTTGAACACCCCGTTGATGAATGTCCCAGGGTGAGTAGCTCAGAATTTGAACTCTACGGCGATGTTGATCTCACATTGTCGTTTCTTTTTAGTATGATTTTGGATGAACGGCCAACACTTGACCTCAACGGTCCCGTGGCCCCCGCGATCGCTACGTACACGGATACGAGGAGCCGCGAGCCAACTGAGGATGAGTGGGAGAATACGTGATTGGGCTATATAATGTTTATAACTGTTTCCAACATTTCTAACATAGTTAACAATTAACTAACTGTTAGAATCGGACCGCACATGTGAGGTTCGAGCCTATGTTAGTAACCGGTTAGAATGTTAGTTAGAAATGGGCAACCTCGAACGGTGGTTAGTAACGGTTAGTTAGAAACTCTGGGGAGTTTCTCACGGAACCCTACCGTCCGACCCCAGCTTTATACGCGGTCGGTGAGCGGTAATACGGAGGAACGATACCCCGCGCCGGGTGGAGCAGTGAACGCCGAAACTTGTATCGCAGGCTGAACAGACGGTGTTGACGCTTGCAGCTAGTCGGTCGTTTTGAACGGGCTGAACGTGGTTCAGGTCCTGTCACGTAAGTCTGCAACCGGAATCGAGGCGCCCGGACGATTCATTCGATTGATAACTCATTGCCCTGCGGGGAACACGTACCCCGAACTTCTGTTCTCTCCACGTCGACGGCCCTGCACAGGTTTTCGCGACCCTGGACTTTCACCCGACGTTCTTGGGCCGAACTGGCGAAAGCAACGTGCTTTGGAAAGTAAGCCTACGACGCGAGCTCTCAGCCATCTCCTCCGTCGACCCCGCCCCCACGTCCGTCGTCCACCCGGAATTTTGGCTCGCCTCTACGGCCACAGTCTCCTCCGCTGGAATCCGGAGCCACATCAACAAATCCCCGCACACGCGTGTTGTCCCATCAATCAACACCACCAAGTCGCAGCGATTCGATTCGCAGAACGTCCTCTTCCGGGTCAGCGAATGGATCCACGACCTCACTACCGAACCCTAATCAGTCGGATCGAACCCGGTCGAAAGCACGCGACCTGTTGAGGAAGCATTATGGATTGGGAGTCGGACCTCCACCCCCCAGCGGGAAGCCCCAAGACCCCATGGATTTGGGTGAGCCGATAGATCTTGTTTTGAAAAGTGTACCCTGCTTATTGCTCTTCGCCTCTGCAGACTCCCCCGCATTCGACGCCAAAGCTTATTACGACCAATTGATTACAACTTCGTCGTTGGCCACCCTCCTAAAGCGTGAAAGCGAACTGCTCTCAGGTATGTCGCGCCTGTCCTATCCACCCCGCACGTTTTCTGGAAATTGACAACGTCTTGGCCCCATATAGAGATTAGATCGTTGGATAACGACCGTCAATCCTTGGTATACAACCACCATCATGAACTAATCGCAGCCAGCGACACCATCTCTGCCGTACGTTGATCGATAAATCCCCACAAGCCCACTACCCTCACCCTGACTCAACGTCGAGACTCTCCAGCAAGTTGATGAATGAGCGGCACGCCGGCGACTGTTAGAGATTCACACCAGCACTCCCCTTCCTTCCATCGTCGACACCGGGCACACGTTTTGATCAGTATTGCAACCCGTCTCACTTCTTCCCCCACCCCCCTCCACCACCTTCATATCGACTGAGGCCCCCTTGATATCCCTTGTTTTTTATTATTAAACTTTCAACTATATGGTAGAGAAGCTGAGCGAATCTGCGGAGATTATTACATGAACGATTGTAGACGTCGGGGGTTTCAACTCGGGGGGCGACACACCGCGGTTGACTATCATCAGACGTGCGTCATGTCGTGTCTGCCGAGGAGCTGAGGACAAATCTCTACACCTGTGGACAAGTCGGTGACCTGTAAACATTAAACGACCGAACACTCTGAACAGGAGGGGTGAAAGAAAAACCGGCCCGTAATCCATTGGATTGCTGGTTCAGCCACCCGCCGTCAAAGATCCCCCATTCGCGAAGTGAAGGGCCGCAGGGTTGACCAAGCGTGAGTACATTGGGGTAGTTTCGGAGTGTGCACGCTACTATCAAGTTCGATGAGCTTTCCAGCACCCGCAATCCGTCTCCCCCATACCTGAGCCATGGACAAACTGTGTAACCGTTCCGTGCGGCCGTTATACCACCGTTACTCGATACCTCCTGGCCGGAGCAGCGATGGAGGAGGCGAATGAGCGTCGGTGCGCGAGTGGGGCTTATCCTTCTCACTTGGTGATACTTGACCGGGCTGAATGATGTTCTTGTCAAGGTTGGCTTTAGACCGCCCTGTCCTTCTCCTGTCCCTCTCCCCCCCAACTCTCTCGTCGACCCTCTCCTCTACCCGCCATGGTCTCCAGATTCCTCTCCAGAATCCTTCCGCTCGCTTCGCTCTTTGTGCCGGGAGTATGGGCCCAGTTCGATATAGCCGAGTGTCCGGCTGGTTGGACTTAGGTGCGTCCTGGTATTTGGTTCTTTCTTTGGAACGCATCCGCTGAATGGGTTTGTAGAACGAGAATTCCCTTGGACAGGACTCGTGCGCCGTCGGCTCCATGATGGATGCATCATGTCGTGGCCTGGGTGAGTCGGTTCACCATGTGTATTTTTCGCGCCGTTTCTGAGCATTGCGCCCCCGTTCCCAGCGTTGTACACCTATCCACCTCTCAACAGCACCCAATATTGCCTTCCCCCAAGGGTCGATCATTCTGGTGACCTGGATTGCGACTGTAACACCGTGATGTGCAAGTACGGGATCTCATCCTCTCCGATATGCCGTTGTGCTGATTCACATCTCGTTGTCCAGCCTCTACGATTAGCCCATACCCTGGACTTTTTTGCACTATTGCTCAAGTTCGCAAAATGTCTTGCTGAAACTGTTATCTATCTTTGACCATGAGTATATTATTGGTAAAGTATGTGATCTGCTTCACCATTGTCTTGTAATCTATTTTTCCACTCTGCTATTTTGAGCTTTGTGTCAGAGCAGGGGAACATGAGCATCTGTGCCAGATCAACATGATCAGAGTGAAGATTGATATTCACTTAAGTCCAGTTCAACTGAAGAAACCTCAGAATGGTATCCAAACCACAACACATCTCTTGAGGTATCAATCAGCAGAGGGGGTTTAGGACAGGTCAACAATTGCATAGAAAGCTACATATTGTACAGGTTATGAACACTACTACATGATTCTACAAATCCCTATCAAGGAAGCATATCACTAAAATCCAGAATCAACACATCTCCTGTCTCATAACCAGCAATCAGATATTGACCATCCCACTGTGCAGCAGTAGGCTTTCTACCAGACAGCTGGAACACCACATTTCCAGTAGTTCTATCCTCAATCCCAATTGGACCAGTGGTTGATTTGGTTGTAGTACCAATAAAATCCAGATGGGGTCTATCTGAGGGTGTTGGAGATATCTCAACGGGAGTTGAGCCTGGAATCCCAAAGTCCCAGCCCAGGGTTGATGACCCTCCATAGCGAACCATAACTTTTGAACCATCTATCCAGAGGGGGTCAAGACAATATGGATACTGTGACTGCATGTATATCTGGCCTGTACGTTCCCCTGTCTGTATAGACCAGGCTTGGATGTCACAGTCATCCACACAAAAAACTCTGGATCCATCTCCTGATATCCTAAGACCCCTGGGTATGACACTGTTTTTACCCACTGTTTGGAGTTCACCTTGCTCAGCATCCCACATCCAAATTTCCCCCTGACCCCACTTGTACCCAATAATGATCAATCTATCACCCAGTAGTTGGATGTCTCCTACACAAATATCTTTGGCTTGAGTTTCAAAGGATTGCTTGCAGAAGCCAGTCAAGATGTTCCAGGTCTTCACCACCCCTGCTGAATCAACTGAGAAAGCCAACCCATCCTTTGCTTGGAGACTGACAGCCCTGATTGGGGCTGAGTGAGGTACAACCGGGTTTGTTGATGAAGCACCAATCTCCCAGAACTTGATTGATCCATCCTCAGATGCTGAGATGAGGGCAAGGGAAGAGGAGAATACAAGGGAGGTGACTTCATCTGTGTGTTCAACAAGAGTCTTGATAAGGTGAGGGTCTGGGCCAGTGATGTCCCAAAGGTAGATAGTATGACCAGCAGCACAAGCAATGAGTTTCCCATCAGGAGAGAAACAACAATAGTAGCATCTAGCATTTGTTAGGTGGATCTTCACTACAGTTTCACCAGAATCAGTGTCCCAAATGATAACAGCTGACCCTTTGCATGAAACAAACTTAGTGCCATCTGGGGAGAATGCAACACGGAAGCCAGGAATTGGGCAGCCAATCTGATGACCATCTGTATTCCATTTCCTCACAGTATAATCTGTGAGTGCAGACAGGAGGAGTTGAGGGTTTGTGGGGGAGAAGCTGACAGTTGTAACAACATCATAGCGTTTCCATATGACCTGATGCTCTCCTGTCCCAATGTTCCACAAACGAATTGTTTTATCTGTAGATCCTGAAGCAATTGTGGTATTGTCAACTGAGATAGAAATAGAGGAGACTGTGCCAGTATGGCCACAGAATGTTTTGACAACTCCACCAGTCTGGACATCCCAGAGCTTGATGATATTATCATAACTCCCAGATACAAGCAATGTTCCATCTGATGAGAAGGCAAGGGAACAGACATCTTCATCATGGCCAGAGAAAACAGCAGTCTGGCTGCCTGTTAAGACATCAAAGAGGGTGATGTCTTTGCCTGGGTAACCAATGGCAATGGTATTATTCCAGTAGGCAAGGGTATTACCCCAGTAGGTAGGGGTTGATGTATAGTTCTTATTGCAGGAAACTGTACGGGTGCATGCTCCCCATTCAGCTGGTCCCACCACCACCTTAACCTTTTTTGGGAACTCTTCAGTGTAGCACTCATGGATCCAGGATGAAGGGCAGAGTGTGAGAGCAGAGTTATATATTTGAGAAGGAGAGTTGGAGATGGCATCAAAATTATCCAGGATGAAATGCTTGCTGTCACTGGTCCACCCATCAGGAACTCCTGTCTGAACAGATGTCAACATGGGCTCCAGCAAAAGTCTAAAAATATGTGACCTACCAACATATACCATTGCTGGATTTCATTGAGAGCATAAATACCAATGTTGAGCCTTTCCATGAGGATGAGGACCTCAATCCAAAACAGAAGACCAGTCTCAAAGAACTCATTTATTGCCTGATATGCATCTTCAGCTCCACTGCTGCCACTGGAAACCTTTATAAGATGTTTTGTCCAGAAACAGCATGCATACTCCAGAGTACCCCCAATGTAGCTAGACCTCTGTGTGGGAAGATCCTTGACCTTACTGAGGACAGCATGTTCATCCAGGTTGCAGATATTCCTCTTTAACCTCTCCTTCATCACCTTGAGGCATGAAAGCAAGATCTCATTGTGATAGATTGGAGAGTCTATGAAGAACCGGCTATCTGTACACCGTCTTGGATCCATGAGGAAGTCAGGAAATGACTTGTGGAAGATTTGGACTGGTTTATCAATGTTTTCTGGGATAAGGAGAAGAGAGTGGAGGGTGCGTAGAGAGCTGGACATCCTGGCTGGAGTGCCACAGTTGATAAGGAGGTCTGAGAGGGTTTTGATGGACAGTGGTTGGAAGATAAGAACTATTGTCCCCACCACAGATTTGAAATTGGAGTAGAGCTCATGATCATTGGAATCCACATCATGGAAAGCTTCCTCCAGGACTTGGGTATAGAGGAGATCAACACCAAACTTTCCTTCATAAGAAGTGTCCATTGGGAGTGAAACAATGAGGGCAAGCCTCTCATTGGGTGGGTGGTGATGGGATGAAACAAACTTGATAACCGTTGAAGCAAAGATGAAAAACCCGGCTGCCTTCTTGCAGAGAATATCAATGTTTTGTGGGCCAGGCCATTCCTCTTCAAAACTGCAGTCGCTCCGGTTCTTGGCAATATCAGTGAACCGGGTTTTCAAGAACAGTTTGATATCACTATCGACTGAGGTGGGTTCAACCTCGTGTAGTTTGAACACCTCAGTGTGAGGCCGAAGTGACTCCAAACGGAACCCGGAGCGAATCCGACGTTCGGGCCTGCCAGTGATGAGGAACTTGACAAGCGGGATGTCGTCCACATAACGGGAGAGGACGGACAGGAGCGCGGATGCGGGCTCCTCGTCTCCACACTCATCGAGGGCGTCGATGACAATGAGAGTTGGGGTTTTTATTGCTTGGAAAGGTCCAACGATGAGCTTTTCCATCTGTGAACAGAGGGCCTCCCGTCCAACATCGGGCCTCGTCTTCAAGACTGGAAGTAGCCTCTTTCGGAACTCCGGGTACAGGTGGGCGAGCTGGAAGGCGAGGGTGGGGAAGATGGACTGAAGGTTGCTCCTGTCCTCGAAATCCCGTGAACAGAAGAAACTGGCTCCTAATCTCCCGTCTGCGAAACACATCTCCGCAAACGTCTGAGCGATCGTTGACTTCCCCGTCCCGGCGAGACCGTTGAGCCAGAACACTCGTTTGTCGTGTTTATCTTTGGACCACCGTTCGAGCTTGAAAAGGATATCTCTCCTGGTCCCCTTCATGCATCCCTGTCTGTGTCCGCAGAGGTATCCGGCATCGGCAACGTGATACATGCGGTCGAGAAGGATGAGGTCCGTGTTTTCCTGGTGGCCGATTACTATGGATGGGTAGGTAGCTGGGATGAGAACTTACGATTAACTGACGGGCACTGTTGTAGATATCTTGTTGTAACGACGTCTGCGGTGTGTTAGATGTTGTGGAAGCGGGTCCTCTTGGGGCACGAACCTGGTAGTCTATCACTGCCTCGCAAATATCATCCACCAAACCGTTAAGCCTGTGCGCGTTCTCGGCGTTGTTCAAGAATCGTGAAATGTCCTTTTGAGTTGTCGTTGGGCCCAGAGCTTTGTAGACGTCTTCCAATTTCCTAGAGATCCTCAGCCGTCAGTCTTAGCTCCCGATCTTGGACATGATGGGCTTACCGTGCCAGTTTGTTTCTCCTCACTTCCTCCCCGAAATCGTCCTCAGAGATGGGTGAGCAGAGCGTTTGAACAAGCGACCTGACTCGGGATCCCAAGGATTCTATCGTTTGTGTGTTGACCTTCGTTTGCTGGGAGAACCATGAGGATTACGGATCGAACGAACGGAGGTGAACATACCTCGCAGTTGTCGAGGATAGCGCAGAGCCCTCCGGCAACGGATTTGAGCGGAGGGAAGGCGTCTGAAGATTTTTCTACGGTACGAAGCAATAACTTGGCTGCGGAAGATGTGGTAGATTTCCAGCTCGGTTTATCCTTGGATGTGGTGGCATCGACACGGGCTGATTGGTCGGATCGCTCGCCATCGGAGTCAACTCCTCTTTTCTCTGGCCCGTCTCGGTTCTTCGACAGTCCGTGCTTTATCTTCTTTTGGAATCGGGAGAAAGTCTCTCGGAAACTCATATTGTCGCAGGATCAGCGTGGATGGTGGTGCGGGAAGTGGTCGACTTGACACGTGATCTCCGTGTTTTTTTTTTTCAAACGTGTCCTGCAAGTGCAGATCTCATCCTTAATCCGGACCTTCAGACGCCTGCGCAGGCCACGGAAACGCCCACGTCAACACCCCCTTCCCCTCAATCAACCGTCGTGCTTCTCTCAGGGGAGGGGAACGGATAACGTCACCGATAACCTCTTCCCCCGAATTCCGGGCCGCACGGCTTCTTTCCCTGCTCCGAGGGTACGTTTAGAATCGGGGGATGCGCACGGCGTCTGCAGTTGTATGTGGAACGAAAGCCACGCCCATCCGGTGTTCAGACGGGTGGCAGCGGGTGAACCAAAAGTCCGGCGATCGTTCAAAATCATCACAACGTTCCTCGTCTGTTTGCTCCCTGCCGCGAGCTCGAGTGGGATGGTTTACAGGAAACTCAGATCCAGCATACGCGACAATTCATTGATCCAGCTCTATTCGGCCCTGTGAAATGGGTCTCACTTTAAGATTACGATGGACCGATTCCGTACGGTCGCTGCCCACCCCGCCTTTTCCTTCGCGTTCAGCCATCGACAATGGCACAAGAGCCCACTTCTTCATCTTCAAGGGCTCCGTCGAGGGCGTCGCCCGGTCGCAAGATCGCGTCCAGCCCCGAAGCGGACTCGGATAATGCAGCGGATTAAGCGTCTGTCCCCCCCCCCCCATCGGACCCGTCCCGCAAGTGTAAATCTCATCCTTGATCCCGACCTTCCGACACCTGCCAGGTGTTCCAGTATCGCTTTGCATGAATAACCTCTCTCCTGGAGAGGCTGATCTTCTCGTGAGCGCAGTGGGCACACACCCGAACGTTGGACGAGCTCCTTGCCAAACTCGGAGGACGGCTGGCCCAGGTCGCGGTTCCAAGTTCATATCCTTGCGATTTCGAACACCAGTTTAGAACGCCAGCCTATACTCGCCATAGAATATCGACCAATAGTTCAAAAAGGACAATGACTCCTGGTTTTTTCTTCTAAAAGGCAAATCCTGAAATCGTTGTCCCCAATCCTCGTCTTCTCTCCGTTTGTAGATAGCAGGATTGACCACTCTCCAAATCCTTCGACGTCACCAGAGTAGAGCACGGCCATCATCGGCTGAATAACGGAGAACACTGGACCTCCATATTGATCTGTCCCGATTGCTTTCCCCATGGATACCATCTCCACTTCCGACGATAGGTTCGCCTTGACACACGTGGACCCAAATATCGAGGATTTAAATATCTTCGATATCAGCGACTTCCTGAGAACGAGTAGGTAGTTCTGTGACGAGGTCAGTTCTACGCGTGGGGCACCGGCCACGAGTCCACGCACCTCCAATATATTCTGAAGCTGTGACAAAACTTCAACGTACACATCGAGTACTTCCACGTCCGTGGTTGGAACACTGATTCCCATGGAGTCGAAGGGGAGTGGATCAATCCGTCGAACCTTAACAACCGTTCTGCTTTTTTTGCGGCCGGCGATGGAGGTGTTCCTGCTGGGCAAAATGCTTTTGGCGCTCTTCTCTAGTTCCTTTAGGACGTCGAAAGAGAACTCCACCTTCCTCCAGAATACACGGAGGTCTGGGGGAGAATCATCGACGGATGGGCATTCCACAGACAACAAAGAAGAGGAAAATCTCTGAAGGAGCCTCATACTCGTGGTACCCATCATGTTGGGAGTTGCGGGTTCAGGGAACTCCGAAACCATCCACTTAGATAGATTCTTGTACGCATCTTCATCCAGTACTGGAAAACAGATTGAATTATCGGCACTGGTAACGCGGAGAGCGTACGGGCACACGCGGCATACCTGAAATGATATACTCTAAGATGTGGGGGCGGTCGATGAGTGCCGAAATGATATCCGCAATCCCTCGGTCGCCCTGGTGGCAGACTCCATCGAATATATCGAGGGCGGTCTGGAGCCCACGCGGAGTGCCCAGTACCCGCGGATCGAACACACTGATGTTAAATGTACGGTGGGACGAATAACGACCTTGTGGCATGGTGCTGGTGGGAGGCTAGGGGTGCCCGCCACACTTTACGGACTTGGTGGTTTCGGCAACGAAGGCGCTAACGGTGTGCAAAATGGGGCTGTATGTGAATTCATTTGTGGGATGAAGCGTGTTTGCCGTGACAAATTCGGTGTGTAATGCGACCACCAAACACCCTGTCACAGTAAAGCGGTTCCATTCACGTTAGATGCTCTCTTGATTACAGGGGCGAGCAGAACGAGGCGGAGGATATGGATAGAGGTGTGAGCTGGATCGGCATTTGCCGAAGTGACCAAACGCGTCTGAGCGCCAGCGGGCGTCGGCTCGGACTGTGGAGCACCTTCGGCCGCTGCACCCCCCGGGTCTCGACTAGTTTCCTCCACGACACAATCCCACCCCAGCTTCCAACTCTCCCCAATTTGTTGCTCTGTTTTTATTGTTGTGGCTCCTGGAAAAATACGAGAGCAGGTCAATCAATCCCTCGATGGATTTCCCAGCTTAGTCCGAAGCTAGGGGTGGATTCCTGAATGTGAATAGGCATGACGCTGGTGAGACGAGTTCCACTGGAGTGGGAGGACTTGCCTCCCTCTGCTAATCAGACCTCTTCCTTCTGCGGCCATTTGCATGTAGCTGCTTCGGATCTCTGTTGGTCCGGCCGCGAATACCTTATTAACACCCAAGCGCGCGAGCATGGCCTTGGGTCAGCTGTTCGTGCCCTGGCTATCCTGCGGACTGCGAGAAAGGGATTCAATGCGTTTTATTGTGACTTCAATACCCTCGAGGATTATTTTCCCCTGGGTCATGAAGCAGTAGTACGCGACGAGAGCTGGATATTTCTTCCGAGTACTGTCATCCTCGTGTTCGGTTGGGTGTCCCTCGGAGGTTGGAAAACCGGGAGCAGCGTTGGCCAGTGCACGCGTATCTACGACTTGTCAAGACAACTCGGAAGTGAATCTTTTTATGATTGCCATCGGGGAAATGACCTCAGGGTAGTGTATTACCGGGTTGGAACATCGAGGTGACAAGCCGAGTGGGTGTTGTTCACTTCATTTTCTTCACGAAAATATCGAGGATGGTGTCGGCACAACGTCCAACTTTTGTACTGTTTGGGTTCTATTGTCACATTTGCAATTGTAGTCATTGTAGTCGTAAATTCGTCAAGATAACAAACTCATTTCCAGTCGCGCAGCAGATTATATGCACGCCGCAATGTTCGAAGCGAGAGTCCAAACTGCAATCCCTCCTCGAGCACATGTGAAGTTTCCCCAACCGTCCTTGGAGATTTTGACTCCCGGTGAGTCCAGGTTGAACACATCGCTGAACGTGGTCTGATCGTGGCCCTGGAGAAAAGGATATTCGCATGAGCATGGGAAAGAACATCAACAGTGAGGGGGACAAGACTCGTATATGATCCACATATACGTGTCGTACCGCAACAACTGACCGTTCCGACAAACATGCGTATGGCGTGAGGTTTGGTCGACGGGGCACTAGAACGGTGAACAGAAAGCAGGGTCCCAGTAGTTTCAGCTTCCCCCCTTTCAAGGATTTCAGGGAGGTGGCAGTGAGAGGGACGTACGAGTCTGCATTGCTAATGATAACGGCACAGATCTTATGTCCTTCACCTCTTCGCACCCAGCCGATATAGTTAGGGTCCTCAAAATAGTCCGTCACAGGGCCGCTCGCAACGTTCTTGCGGATCTTCAACAGGTTCCTGAGCCCAGAGGCCGTCCCCGCATCATAACATTCTTTATTCGGGTACAGGTCTCCAAAGAACACACACCTGATCGGACGCATCAGCCGCACAGAAAAATAAGACGGGTTCGTGGGAGGGGAAAACGATCTTACGGATGTCCTTTATCGCGGAGAAGGATCAACGCGTATGCCTGGAGCTTGAACTCCCGGGTGACCTGCAATCCGGAATCGAAACGATCAGACACCTACTGACATGACGATGCCACCGCTCACCCAGCTCTCCAAGGATTGTCCGATTTGCTGGATAAACCTCGCGTGTTAAGTATGAGGGAAATGGTCATGAAGAAACCGAGCATGTACCGTGCTTGAAATGCCCCGGTTCGTTAGCGGCTCTGGGACTGTTTCTCTAAACTCGGAGAGGGAGAATCGCAAACTCACTCATGGTTGTCCACAAATGTTACGGCATCCTTGGGTCGAAGGCTCACGACAGTATTGTCAAAAATCTTCCGTAAATCATACTTTGAACCTGCTTCACTCGCCCGCCAGAAGTTATCGTGTAGTGGGACGTCGAAGAAAGATGTCTGAGAAACATTAGAAGATCATAGTCAGTCAACAAATCCTTTTGACGGTAGAGGTAGGGCTGCACCAGGCCGCCGTATAACTTGATCCAGAACATGATCCGCTCGATGCTAGAACAACCGAAGGTTTAAGTGATAGTTCTTGGAGACCGGGATGGGGTGAACCTACTCAGCGGACCAGTATTCAGAGACCACAAACAACCGAGGTCGGTCGGTGGCCTGACGCGCGTGTCTGATCTAGGAATTCTGAATATGAGTACTAACTCAATCAATGTTTGATCCACGAGAACATACGAATTGTCGAAGAAATCTGCGATCCATGTGCTTGATCGCATCCAGTCTGAATCCATTCCCCCCCGTCTCCTATGTATCCATTATCGTCTCAGGAAACGCTCTGATACCCACCGTTAGGAAAACACACCTGTAATACCCAGGGACCCCAGGCGAGCATATCTTTGGTAACATCCGGGTGGTTGTGGTCGACCTTCAAATAGTTAGTATGCACTCATGTAAAGGTGAGTGAGTAGCCTTACGTCGACCCCGAGGAGATAGTCGTAGTTTCCAAGCTCGTCGTCTACTCTAGGGGACCAGCTTTTCTCAGTCATTCGGTAAACCCCGCGCTTCTTCGTGGCATGGTCCCAGTCGATACCTGAGGAGCTTCATTCGTGGATTGGCTCTGCAAGTTATCATAGATTTCACGCACCTGTGAAATGCTCGTGGGTCCATTTCAGTGTGCTGTACTATGGCGGAAACCAATTTCAGTACACGACAGGAATGTTGTGTCAGAATATCCACCTTGCTGCCTCTCCCCGGAAAGTTGAACCGTGTCCACCCCTGTTCGGTGAGTTCTAGTCGCCAGGGCTGGAAATGGATGAATCACCGTACCTCTATCTCCCTCGACGGCCCTATTTCGTCTAGACGGTTCTTGGGATCCACTGGGGTCGCCATAAACCTTTCCCTCTGGTCAGCGCCAATCTCGTGCTAAGGTTGCGCTCATTCATTTTCGACCTATGACGCAAGCCGTGACCCCCGTGTGACCAGAGGTAAAAACGAGCGAGAATATTATATAATATTGCGATTATCGACACATCCCAAGAAAAGACTGGGACGGACGGAGCTTTAGGCCTCAGGAACTGACCCCCCTGCCCATGTCCATTCGCTTCATAGCTTAGCTAAGCAAAATACCTCGAAAATAGTAAATTAATAACTCCATCTCTAAACCTCAACGGGTGGGTGTTTTGAGACCCAAGGACTACGAAGACCATACATTCGCATAAAAGTACGGTCTCCCCGCCTAGGTAACAGACCATGCCAAGGAGGAGTTATTAATTTTGTATTTTTTGTCACGCTTTCTGAACGGTTTGGCTGGGAGATGGGTCGTGGGATGCTTACATCATCGGTCGAAAATGAATGAGCGCAACCTTACGGTTCGGGTTAGCACGTGGTCGAGCCACTGGAATGAATGTGACAAACATTCAGAACCGCGTCAATAATAACATCCATGCCACGCTGTTTCGCAGCTGCAACTGCGTGTATCAGCTCGCCTTTAGTCCCCCAGCGAGTCGCGACGGTGCCCTTCTGGTTAAACTCTCCGAGATCCCACTGAAAGTCGTTAATGCATGAGCGGTAATGCTACCCTCGATGACATACAAGGTCATAAGCGTCATAACCCTGCCCAGCCTGTAATCCGAGTGAGGGGAAGTGGGCGGTCACATGAACGCCGGACGTACCTTGACCGTTGCCTTGTTCTGCGGGGGCAGCCACACTTGGGTGAATCTGAGGCTCTCGAGATCTGGAACCTTCCTCTCAAAGTACTTCCACCAACTCAATTGAGGATGTTTACAGTCCCACGTAAAGAATTGGATCTGTTCAAAAAATCGGTACTTCATCCAGGGGTTCCGTCGCTGCAGACAACTCACCATGACGGGATTCTCACTAAATCCATATCATCAAGAGGGCATGGTGCCGCTGAGCCATAGAAAATGTCGTTAAGGATAGACCAAAGTGTCCTGAGTGCCTCCATCTCGAGGTTTGACCGCGGGATAAGTGGGCGACGGAGTTTGACCTGGCGGAACTTGGCGCTAGACTGATCGGTGGGAATGTTAACCCACGTAGGGGTTATGTTCCGCGAAATGTCTTCTTCTCAGCCATCTCCTCCGTCGACCCCGCCCCCACGTCCGTCATCCACTCGGAATTTTGGCTCGCCTCTACGGCGACAGTCTCCTCCGCTAGAGTCCGGAGTCACATCAACAAATCCCCGCACACGCGTGTTGTCCCACCAATCAACACCACCAAGTCGCAGCGATTGATTCGCAGAACGTCCTCTTCCGGATCAGCGAACGGATCCACGACTTCACTACCGAACCCTAGTCAGTCGGGTCGAACCCGGTCGAAAGCACGCGACCTGTTGAGGAAGCATTATGGATTGGGAGTCGGACCTCCACCCCCCAGCGGGAAGCCCCAAGACCCCATGGATTTGGGTGAGCCAATGGACCTTGTTTTGAAAAGTGTACCCCGCTTACTGCTCTCCGCCTCTGCAGACTCCCCCGCATTTGACGCCAAAGCCTATTACGACCAATTGATTACAACTTCCCCGTTGACCACCCTCCTAAAGCGTGAAAGCGAACTGCTCTCGGGTATGTCGCGCCTGTCCCATCCACCCCCGCACGTTTTCTGGAAATTGACAACGTTTTTGTCCCATACAGAGATTAGATCGTTGGATAACGACCGTCAATCCCTGGTGTACAACCACCATCATGAGCTAATCGCAGCCAGCGACACCATCTCTGCCGTACGTTGATCGATAAATCCCCACAAGCCCACTACCCTCACCCTCACTCAATGTCATAGATGAAAGCAAGAGCGGACGAATTAGATCCCAAACTGGACTCGTTGAAAGCAGCATTTTCCGAAATCTCGAGACTCCAGCAAGTTGATGAATGAGCGGCACGCCGGCGACTGATAGAGTTTAGAGATTTACATCAACACTCCCCTTCCTTCCCTCGTCGACATCGGGCACACATTTTGATCAGGATTGCAACCCGTCTCACTTCTTCCCCCATCCCCCTCCACCACCTTCATATCGACTGAGGGCCCCTTGATATCCCTTGTTTTTTTATTAATCTTTCAACTATACGGTTTACCCCTCTAGAGAAGCTGAGCGAATCTGCGGAGATTATTACATGAACGATTGTAGACGTCGGGGGTTTCAACTCGGGGGGCGACACACCGCGGTTGACTATCATCGGACGTGCGTCATGTCGTGTCCGCCGAGGAGCTGAGGACAAATCTGTACCCCTGTGGACAAGTCGGTGACCTGTAAACGGCCGAACACCCTGAACAGGAGGGGTGAAAGAAAAACCGGCCCGTAATCCATTGAATTGCTGGTTCAGTCACCCGCCGTCAAAAGATCCCCCATTCGCGAAGTGAAGGGCCGTAGGGTTGACCAAGCGTGAGTACACTGGGGTGGTTTCGGAGTGTGCATGCTACTATCAAGTTCGATGAGCGTTCCAGCACCCGCAATCCGTCTCCCCCATACCTGAGCCATGGACAAACTGTGTAACCGTTCCGTGCGGCCATTATACCACCGTTACTCGATACCTCCGGGCCGGAGTAGTGATGGAGGAGGCGAATGAGCGTCAGTGCGCGAGTGGGGTTTATCCTTCTCACTTGGTGATACTTAACTGAATAATGTTCTTGCCAAGGTTGGCTTTAGACCGCCCTGTCCTTCTCCTGTCCCTCTCCCCCGCCACCTCTCTCGTCGACCTTCTCCTCCACCCGCCATGGTCTCCAGATTCCTCTCCAGAATCCTTCCGCTCGCTTCGCTCTTTGTACCGGGAGTATGGGCCCATTGGCCTCGTGTCCGGCTGGTTGGACGTGGGTGCGTCCTGGTATCCGGTTCTTTTCTTTGGAACGCATCCGCTGAATGGGTTTGTAGAACGAGAATTCCCTTGGACAGGACCCGTGCGCCGTCGGCTCCATGATGGATGCATCATGTCGTGGCCTGGGTGAGTCGACTCACCATGTGTATTTTTCGCGCCGTTTCTGAGCATTGCGCCCCCGTTCCCAGCGTTGTACACCTATCCGCCTCTCAACAGTACCCAATATTACCTTCCCCCAAGGGTTGATCATTCCGGTGACCTGGATTGCGATCGTAACACCGTGATGTACAAGTACGGGATCCCATCCTCCCCGATATGCCCTTTGCTGATTCTCTTCTCGTTGTCCAGCCTCTACGTGGCATGCGCTTCGTGTCAGGGCGGTTATACCCGTAAGATCTTGCACGACCACACCTTTGGGCTACTTACTGACCACTTCATCAAGATGGACGACCTGGATCGCGGCCTGCGAGAATGTCTATGTCTCACAGTAAGTTGATCCCTTGTGCCACAAACGTTTCGCGTCGCCGACGATCTTGGATCGAATCAGGTACGCGGTTGATATCCCCCAAGGCACCGCTGTTCCGCACTGGGCGTACTTCACGGTAAACAGTATTTCCGCCATCCAGTGACACGTTTGTGCTGACATCGAACGCAAAGGCGGCACCTGGTCAAACGTACAACGATACTACCGCGATGAATCTCGGAGGTGAGTTTGATCTCAAGCAGATCTCCCTTTCACTGACCATTTGTCATCAGGTACTCCCGAAGTGACGCCACCACCGCTGAGCACCGTCAGCAGCAGCTCCAGGAGGTCTACCCTCGGGTTTACTAACACCAAGACCTCGACTGGTAGTTCGTCGGACCCCACGAACGATTCTAGCAACGGTGATGATGATTCAAGCAATGGACCGAACACCGGGGCAATCGTTGGCGGTACGTCTCGGAACCTTGATTTCGAGTGATAAGTGGGTCTGACCCTGGATATCCAACAGGTGTTGTCGGCTCCGTCGTTCCACTCACGATTCTCGCCGTCGCCGTGTTCCTCTATATGCGCCACCGTAAGCAGCAACAGGCTCAACAACAACAGATCCTAAACCCAGACGGGCTGGATCCATACAAACAACGTACACCCTCGGTGTACGGCCCTCCAATGACTGCCGTGCCATTCACTCCATACATAAGTCGTTTGAGCGGCGCCGAGCCTAGAAATCCATGACGTTTTTTTCCTAGAATCCCTCCGATCCGACAACTTTCCCCCCTCAGAGCCCGCAGAGCTCAGTCACATACACCACTCCAGCCCACAACATCCGCGGGGCCTATTCTGGTGTCCCCGAGGTCTGATTGCCATGCGGTTCCCAAACTTCCACTCATTTATTTTTCTCCTTCCTTTCATCTGCTCAACCGATTGGATAACTAACGTATGCACTACGTCGTGATTTCACTTATTGCTCTTGGTCTCTTTGTTTGTTACGTCGCCCCTATACGCGGAGGACTATGCATTGTATGTCTTCCGTGGCTTGCTGCGATCTGGACTCACGATCGCGGGGTGATCGAGGTCTGTAAATCCCCCTGAGGGGTGGATCTGAAGCTTAGGGTCCATCTCGCATCCGATGCCCACGTCGTGTCTTTGCTTTCTCCTTTGTGAAGCTGAGACCAAGGATCACCAACGTGTCGGATGGTGGCGTCGGCCGTCTGATTACAAAGGGGAACAAACATGCCTAGAACAATTGATAGGTGTCCGTCTATAGTGCCGACTATCAGCGGGACTCGGCACCGTCCCATCCGGGGTGCCTGCCCCTCCTTTCTCAGATAGATGATCCAACAAGGGCACGCACCGCCCGCGGATAAGCGGTCTTGGCACCTCACTATCCCCTGGGTTTACCAAACCGGCAACGGGCTGTCATCCTCCTAAGTCCGGATCCCTTGTCTTCAACCCTCGCGTCATGAACTCGCAACGGCTTTGGGCGACGACCGCGGCACTCTTCGCGCTGTCTGCGTTTGGTCTCCCACGTGCGGGCTCAATCTGAGATGGCCGTCTGCAGTCCGGGTTGGGAATGGGTACGTCGTAGTTCGGAGATGCCCCCCCCTCTCACCTCGCCTCCGAGGAAGGGGCTAGTCGTGATTTTTTTGGTGGGTGCTCATGTGCGGATTATATACCTCTGTAGAACCATAACTCGCTTGGGCAAGATCCATGCACAATTAGTTCCATGATGGACGCTGCGTGTCGCGGTATCGGTGAGTGCGGTCGGGACCTGCATATATGGCGATGGTTGCGGGAGAACCCCCTCTGACCTTGGGACGCGTTTTTTTGGGATTATAATATAGGTTCCTATACGATTCCGCCGTTGAACAGCACGCAGAACTATGTTCCTCCTCAACGCGATAGTACCTCAGACCTCACATGCGATTGCGATAGCGTCATGTACAGGTGCGCTATCCTTCCCTCCCTCCTTCCCGAGCCGGCCGCCGCGATGATCTGTTTGAACTGATGCCGGATTCGGACTCACCCGCATATAGCCTTTATATGGCGTGCTCGACGTGTCAAGGGGGTATGATCTATTCGTGAGTCCTTCATTTTTCCTTTGGCGGATATATGCGGTTTTTTGTGTTTGGGTTACCTGTGGACTGATGGTTTTTGGGTTTGTGCGTAGGTGGCAGAGGTGGATCACACAATGCGATAATGTTTACGTAACACAGTGCGCTTTGCTTTTTTGTTTTTTCGCTTTGCGCGGGTTCAGTCTCACCAAAATCGTTTTTTTTTTCAAGGTATCCCCACGACATTCCACCGGGGACTGCGGTTCCGCAATGGGCATTCTACAATGTTACGACGCTTCCGGACCAAACTTATAGCGATACCGTGGCTATGTCCGTCGGTCGTAAGTCTATTCCTCCTCTTGGCATCTCCTTTTGCCGTGTTTCTTGACGCGGGATTCATGGGATAGGGGACCCGGAAGTTGAACCTAAAGAGATGAACACGCTCACTTTGGGGAGCAGCACGGTTTCGACGAGTGCCCGGAGGCCTTCTTCGACCGATTTGCTTCCCCCAATCACTACCAACAGTAAAACAAACGTTGGAACGATCGTTGGCGGTGAGTTCGACTTTCCCCCAACGGGTTGAACTTTGGTTGTTGACTGTGTGTGCAGGTGTGGTGGGAGGCGTTGTGTCGCTTGCCGTCCTTGCGGTCGCCGCGTTCATTTTCATCAGACGGCGGAGGCGACAGGCTGGAGGAACCCAACCGCAACCTCAGATCCAAGAAGTTTCGGAGTATTGGAAGACGCAGCCACCGACGTCTCCCATCCTCAGTCCGACCAGTCCGAGTCTCCCGTACAACCCCTACTACGTGAGTTCCCTCGTATCCCCCTTCCAGTTCCTCTGCGTGGGGTGAGGCTAGTCTCTTACGACGCCCCGTTTTGTCTTTCTCTCTCTCTCTCTCTCTAGAACCCTTCGGATCCGACGACGTATCCACCTCCTGTGGGCGATGGGCACAGTTCGATGACTTTCGTGACTCCCGTATCGCACCACGGGGGGCACGGGCAGGGACGGTTCTCAGGCGTTCCGGAGCTGTAACTCGCTTGCTGTTTAACCTCGGTGCTTTTCGGACTTTTCGATATCGTTGATCGGTCTGCAACCGACCCTCACAGGCGACACCGACGCGCTATCCTCCCTTCTCTCCTTTCTTTTTTGTGCCCCCACTCTCCTTTTCGTCCAGTTTGGAACGATGGGTGTTAATGTGGCCATTAACCCGTACCCCGGACTTTTTTTCCCCATCGCTTAAGTTCGAAAAATGTCTTACTGAAACCGTTATCTATCTTTGACCATGAGTATATTATAGATAAAGTATGTGATCTGCTTCACTATTGTCTTGTATTCTATTTTCCCTGTTTGCTGTTTTGAGCTTCGCATTGGGGATGGGAACATTGAACTTGGTCAAGTCCAGTTCAACTGAAGTGATTTTAGGATACTATCCAAACCATGATGCATCTCTTGAGGTATCACTCAGTAGAGGGGGTTTAGAACAGGTTGACAATTGCATAGAAAATACTTATTGTACAGGTTGTGAACACTATTACATGATTCTACAAATCCCAATCAAGGAAGCATATCACTAAAATCAAGAATCAACACATCTCCTGATTCATAACCAGCAATCAGATATTGACCATCCCACTGTGTGGCAGAAGGTTGTGCATATCTACCACATAGTTGAAAGACTACCTCTCCAGTGATCCTATCCTCAATCCCAATTGGATCAGTGGTTGAATAGGTTGCACTACCAATAAAATCCAGATGGGGTCTATCTGTGGGTGCTGGAGATATCTCAATGGGAGTTGAGCCTGGAATCCCAAAGTCCCAGCCCACAGTTGATGACCCTTTACAGCGAACCATGACTTTTGAACCATCTATCCAGAGGGGGTCAAGCCAATATGGATACCCTGACCCTATGTCTATCCCATCTGTATGTTTCCCTGTCTGTATAGACCAAGCTTGGATGTCACAGTGATCCACACAAAAAACTCTGGATCCATCTCCTGATATCCTAAGACCCCTGGGCATGATCTTGTTTTTGCCCACTGTCTGGAGTTCACCTTGCTCAGCATCCCACATACAAATTTCCTTCTGATCCTTCTTGTACCCAATAATGATCAATCTATCACCCAGCAGTTGGATGTCTCCTACAGCAATATCTTTGGCTTGAGTTTCAAAGGATTGCTTGCAGAAGCCAGTCAAGATGCTCCAGGTCCTCACCACCCCTGCTGAATCAATTGAGAAGGCCAACCCATCCTTTGCTTGGAGACTGACAGCCCTGGTTGGGGATGAGTGAGGTACAACTGGGTTTGCTGATGAGGCACCAATCTCCCAGAACTTGATTGATCTATCCTTAGATGCTGAGATGAGGGTGAGGGAAGAGGAGAATATAAGGGAGGTGACTTGATCTATGTGTCCAACAAGAGTCTTGATAAGGTGAGGGTCTGGGCCAGCGATGTCCCAAAGGTAGATAGTATGACCAGCAGCACAAGCAATGAGCTTCCCATCAGGAGAGAAACAACAATAGTGGGGTTTAGCATTTGTTAGGTGGACCTCCACTACAGTTTCACCAGAATCAGTGTTCCAAATAGTAACAACTGACCCATTGCATGAGACAAACTGAGTACCATCTGGAGAGAATGCAACATGGGAACCAGGAATTAGGGGGCCAATCTGATGACCATCTGTGCCCCATTTCCACACAGTACCATCCCTGGATGCAGACAGGAGGAACTGAGGGTTTGTGGGGGAGAAGCTGACAGTTTTAACCTGACCATTGTGTTCCTTTATGACCTGACACTCCCCTGTCCCAATGTCCCACAAACAAACTGTTTCATCTTCAGATCCTGAAGCAATTGTGGTATTTTCAACTGAGATAGAAACAGAGAGGACTGTGTCAGTGTGGCCATGGAAAGTTTTGACAACCCCACCAGTCTGGACATCCCAGAGCTTGATGGTTTTATCACAGCTCCCAGACACAAGCAATGTCCCATCTGATGAGAAGGCAACAGAGAAAACATACTGAGTATGCCCAGAGAGAACAGCAGTCTGACTGCCTGTCAATATGTTAAAGATGGTGATGTCATTGTTCAAGCCAGTAGCAATAGTGTTGTTATGGTATGCAACAGTTTCTGCATAGTCATCAATGCAGGAAACTGTGCGGATGCATACTCCCCATTCTGCTGGTTCCACCACCACCTTAACCTTTTTTGGGAACTTTTCAGTGTAGCACTCATGGATCCAGGATGATGAAGGGCAAAGTGTGAGAGCAGAGTCATATATTTGGGAAGGAGAGTTTGAGATTGCATCAAAATTTTCCAGGATGAAATGCTTGCTCTCACTGGTCCACCTGTCAGGAACTCCTGTCTGAACATACATGAACATGGGCTCCAGCAAAAGTCTAAAAATGTGACCTACCAACATACACCATTTCTGGATTTCATTGAGAGCATAAATACCAATGTCAAGCTTTCCCATGAGGATCAGGACCTCAACCCAGGACAGAAAACCAGTCTCAAAGAATTCATTTATTGCCTTGTATGTTTCCTCAGCTCTATTACTATCACTGGAAACCTTTATAAGATGTTTTGTCCAGAAACAGCATGCATACTCCAGAGTACCCCCAATGTGGGTAGCTCTCTGTGTGGGAAGATCCTTGACCTTACTGAGGACAGTATGGTCATCCAGGTTACAGATATTCCTCTCTAACCTCTCCTTCATCACATTGAGGCATGAAAGCAAGATCTCATTGTGATAAATTGGAGAGTCTATAAAGAACCGGTTATCTGTGCACCGTCTTGGATCCACAAGGAAGTCAGGAAATGACTTGTGGAAGATTCGGACTGGTTTATCAATGTTTTCTGGGATAAGGAGAAGAGAGTGGAGGGTGCGTAGAGAGCTGGACATCCTGGCTGGAGTGCCACAGTTGATAAGGAGGTCTGAGAGGGTTTTGATGGACAGTGGTTGGAAGATAAGAACTATTGTCCCCACCACAGATTTGAAATTGGAGTAGAGCTCATGATCATTGGAATCCACATCATGGAAAGCTTCCTCCAGGACTTGGGTATAGAGGAGATCAACACCAAACTTTCCTTCATAAGAAGTGTCCATTGGGAGTGAAACAATGAGGGCAAGCCTCTCATTGGGTGGGTGGTGATGGGATGAAACAAACTTGATAACCGTTGAAGCAAAGATGAAAAACCCGGCTGCCTTCTTGCAGAGAATATCAATGTTTTGTGGGCCAGGCCATTCCTCTTCAAAACTGCAGTCGCTCCGGTTCTTGGCAATATCAGTGAACCGGGTTTTCAAGAACAGTTTGATATCACTATCGACTGAGGTGGGTTCAACCTCGTGTAGTTTGAACACCTCAGTGTGAGGCCGAAGTGACTCCAAACGGAACCCGGAGCGAATCCGACGTTCGGGCCTGCCGGTGATGAGGAACTTGACCAGCGGGATGTCGTCCACATAACGGGAGAGGACGGACAGGAGCGCGGATGCGGGCTCCTCGTCTCCACACTCGTCGAGGGCGTCGATGACAATGAGAGTTGGGGTTTTTATTGCCTGGAAAGGTCCAACGATGAGTTTCTCCATCTGCGAACAGAGGGCCTCCCGTCCAACATCGGGCCTCGTCTTCAAGACTGGAAGTAGCTTCTTTCGGAACTCCGGGTACAGGTGGGCGAGCTGGAAGGCGAGGGTGGGGAAGATGGATCGAAGGTTGCTCCTGTCCTCGAAATCCCGTGAACAAAAGAAACTGGCTCCTAATCTCCCGTCTGCGAAACACATCTCCGCAAACGTCTGAGCGATCGTTGACTTCCCCGTCCCGGCGAGACCGTTGAGCCAGAACACTCGTTTGTCGTGTTTATCTTTGGACCACCGTTCGAGCTTGAAAAGGATATCTCTCCTGGTCCCCTTCATGCATCCCTGTCTGTGTCCGCAGAGGTATCCGGCATCGGCAACGTGATACATGCGGTCGAGAAGGATGAGGTCCGTGTTTTCCTGGTGGCCGATTACTATGGATGGGTAGGTAGCTGGGATGAGAACTTACGATTAACTGACGGGCACTGTTGTAGATATCTTGTTGTAACGACGTCTGCGGTGTGTTAGATGTTGTGGAAGCGGGTCCTCTTGGGGCACGAACCTGGTAGTCTATCACTGCCTCGCAAATATCATCCACCAAACCGTTAAGCCTGTGCGCGTTCTCGGCGTTGTTCAAGAATCGTGAAATGTCCTTTTGAGTTGTCGTTGGGCCCAGAGCTTTGTAGACGTCTTCCAATTTCCTAGAGATCCTCAGCCGTCAGTCTTAGCTCCCGATCTTGGACATGATGGGCTTACCGTGCCAGTTTGTTTCTCCTCACTTCCTCCCCGAAATCGTCCTCAGAGATGGGTGAGCAGAGCGTTTGAACAAGCGACCTGACTCGGGATCCCAAGGATTCTATCGTTTGTGTGTTGACCTTCGTTTGCTGGGAGAACCATGAGGATTACGGATCGAACGAACGGAGGTGAACATACCTCGCAGTTGTCGAGGATAGCGCAGAGACCTGCGGCAACGGATTTGAGGGGAGGAAAAGCATCCGAGGCTCTTTCCACCGTGCGGAGGAACAATTTTGCTGCAGAAGCTGCGGTAGATATCCAGTTTGATCCATCCTTGGGCGCAGTGGCATCGCGATAGACATCATCAGGAATCGCCGGATTGCCTACGTGATTTGTCAAAGGCAGTGGGTGAAATAGTGTGGTTCACATACCCTCGGATTCCCCACCTCGCAAGATAGGTGTGGGCGTTCTGTTTCGAATGTCCGACTGAGGAGTATCGACCTTGTCCCTCCCTTCTTGGCCAGACCCAGTCTCTGTCCCTACGTGTGGATCCAGATGTAGACCCTTCTGGTCGGTTTCCCCTCCGCTGACGTGGTTGTCGCTCCCTCCCAAGCCATGTCCCCTTCCTACCACCGACGGCGACATAGACTCAGAATCGTCAGGTCGCGGAGCTGAATTGTCTTCTCTCCCGGTAGCCCTGCTGTCTTCTCCTCTGACCTTGCCCTCCGCCACGATATCGGGTCCTGATTGCAAAGATAAGGCGGAGTGGTCGAATCCCTCGCCGCCGACGTTGACTACACTTCCCTCCCGCCTTTTTCCGATCTTCGATAGTCCATGCTTCACTTTCTCCCGCGCTTTAGAGAGAGACTTTCGGAAATCCATGTCGTTACAGGGCTTCGCAGGGGCAGTGGGTGGTGAGATGATGGTTTGACACGTGGTGAAATCTTCAGCAAGCGCTGAGAGGCGCTAATTAGCGCGCGGCCTGCAGCCATTTTGACTTGACGGCCCTCGTCTGTGGCAGCTCTCTGGACATCACCAATTTTTCTGCATCAGATATGCTAACGGTTGTTTGGGACTCTGCCACGAAGTTCTGAACAGATTCGGCAGTCCCTTCGGCTTTTTTGCTGTTTCTAGAGGCATCACCTGCTCATGCGTTCTCCGGAGTCCTCGTTTCAAAAGCAATCGTCTGGCTCTTCATGTTTCCACACTCCCACTTAATCGCATTCTTTACGGCCAGTCCAAATCAATTCGGGCTGCTCGCTAGCGTCGAGAACACGAACCACCTACTCTCATGCAGGAACTCCGCCTCTTCTTTTTGTCGCCCGGCCGACGTGGAGAGGTGGGTGCGTCCGTCGCGTCTGATCCGGCCGGTGCTTCGCGTGACGGTTGCGCGTTGACTATATATAATCTCTGGCCATTATATTTGAGGGCTTCTGAACCCATCTACGTGTTTTCGTTCTAATCGGCTCTCTGTCAAACGAGTACTGCGGTCCGATCTAGTTTGTATGAGTTGAACATTCGCAACTCGCCAGCCACGCCTCGTGCCCTCAGCTCTCTTCTTTCCGCGCTCCCTTTTGTTACACCGTACGGATACCCGCGACCTTGAGATGACACGAACAGGAAATGACCGGTGACCACCCGTCTTCGTCCAAATCTCGTTCTCTGAGGGCAATAATCGCCTGGGTCCGGATCCTAACGAGATTCGCGAGTTCCCCAATGATCGTCCTCCCCGTTTGGATAAATGTCACGGATACTTTGTCCTGCCCAGGGCTCGTGAACCGATGGCTCGATAATGGAGATCCACACAGTACGCATGAAGATCTCCGGCGTGTATTTCGCCCCATTCGGCTGACTGAACAACGTTGTCGGATGTGGAGGCGGAGATCCCTGCAAACCCCGAGCTCTTCCACCACCTCAGATGGGTGTCTGACGTTCTAACGGGTCGCACCGAAGCGAACGGAAAGTGGCTGCTCGGAGAGCGTTGGTGAATGGGAAAAAGTTGACTCCAAACCTGAATACCTCGTCGGCGAGAGGGTTGAGCGGCGACCACTCACTGGCCATACACTCAGTCGAGAACAGTGATGCGCACTTCGACTTCTGCTCATCCCGGTCACCACAGTCTCTCCTCTGAATCCGAGGTGTCCTTGATGATGAAGATACGTTCCAGACGTTCCCTCTTCCCCATGCTGCTGGTCCGTTGTCTTGTGACTCCGTCGTATTGAGATCTACCGATGTATGTCTTTCAGCCTAGCTAGTCGAAAGAATTCAGAGTTCCGAGAACCATATAAAGATATACAGTAGAAAAGTCTTAAATGCATAGTATCTTATTGCATAAATCCTAAAATGCATTGGACTTGGGGCGGAACGGTCACCGTACGCGGGGGCGCCTAAGGATAATGCATAATGCATAATGCATAACGCTCGAGTGGCCCCCCGCCAGCCATTATGCAGTTAGACCATCGTACTCATGGTCATCCGACATCGGACCACGTGTCCATTGTTTCCGGAGGGACCGACATCGGACTATGCATTCATTGTTTCTGGCGGGACCGACATCGGACTATGCGTCCATTGTTTCCGGCGAGACCGACATCGGACTGTGCGTCCATTGTTTCTGGCGGGACCAACATAATACCTAGCAAGTGGGCCATGAAGCATCACGCTTAAGCTTAGACAATGAAGGATAGAGTGGATTAAATAGCAAGGAAGGCGATCATTTGCCTACCATTTCCCAACTCTATTTTCCTCGAACCCCTCCCCTACCTTCCATCTCAATCTCCCGACGATGCCCGCCGTACTGAGCAAGAAGTCGCGCAAACACACCGTAACACCATACTCGCAGAAACCGGGTCCAAAGGGCCCTCACGCTCGGAACCAACCAGCATCTGCTGCGAAGCAGGTCAAGTCGCCGTCGAAGCAGCTCACGAACCACGATTGGCTTACCGTCTTTACGTGGATCGACGGCAACCCCGGTCGACCGCAACAGGACGCTGTCGATCACTTCGCTAATCGACGAGAGGGTCCACTTCATTTTAATCAGGCAACCTTGTCCCGCAAGTTGAAGAAGCGGGGCGACATCGAAGCGGTGGTGAAGGCCAACCCAGCTGCGTTATCTGCCAGGAGACAACGTGTTGTTGTCGCTCCCGAGGTCGAGCATGCCCTGGTGCTCTGGGTCGACGACATGTTAGCAAATTCCAATGTGGTGAATGGCACGGTTCTCGCCGCGAAGCGCAAGGCTCTCGAAGAGAAGTTCAACATTCCCCCCGAGAAGCGTTTGACGGACAGGGGCTGGATACAGGGTTTCTACAAAGCGTAAGTTTCCTGAACTCTGTCTACAAGGGATATCACTGACCTTCATATTTAGTTATGGACTCAAGGAGTATCGGCAACACGGTGAAGCAGCATCTGCTAACCCTGGGGATGTAACGAGCGAACGAGCAAATCTGAAGGAAATCAATGCACGTTACAAGCCAGAGGACCGATTTAATCTTGACGAATCATACGTAAACCCGTTCAACTCCCCCGACAGAGGGATGGCGACACACAAGATCAGTGGAAAGAAGAAGAACAAGTTTCGGATTACCATTGCCTTCGCTTGCAACGCCACGGGTACTGAGAAGCTGCCTCCTTTCTTCATTGGGAAATCAGCGAAGCCCCGTTGTTTCAAAAAGAAGACAGGAAAGGAGCTCGGTTTCTATTATCGTAACAACAAGAAGGCCTGGATGACTGGTGTCCTATTTGAAGAGTGAGTCGGGTTGAGATCTGCATCGGAATTTGTGATCGGAAGACTTACGATATCACAGATGGCTTAAGATGTTTGATGACATGATGCGAAAGCAGAAGAGGAAAGTTTGCCTTCACCTCGACAACTTTTCTGGCCACTATGTCTCCTACGAGCCAACAAACGTCGAGCTGATCTTCTTCAAACCAAATCTTACGTCTTGGGTCCAACCACTTGATGCGGGTATCATCCGTTGCTTCAAAGCCCACTACCGACGCCGATTCTGCCAAGAAGCGCTCAAACGAGATTCTAGTGGTGAAGCAGATATATACTCATTCAATCTCCTCGAGACCTTACACATGGCTTGCAACGCTTGGGACGACGTAACTGCTCAAACGATCAAGAATTGTTGGAATCATGCCGATATTCAGCGCGATCCCATCATTCTTCGCATTCCGTTGACCCTAATTCAGAAGGGATGGAATGTCATCTACGCGTTTGCAGATTCCGCTTCGGGCATGACACTACCCCAGGCCGAGGACTCGCTGAAGAAGATATTTGGTGATCAATATGACGACGACTACTGGTGGCCGGCACTGAAGGTGGTGACCGAAACGGAGCCAGATGAAGATGTCCACTCACTCGTCAAAGCCCTCCAGCAAAAATCCAGCCCCAAGGAAAAACCCTTCATCCCCACTGAGTACGCCGAGGTTGCCGCAGAAGTCGCGTCTTCGATCAAAGAGCTCGAGCAGAGGAAGCGGATATTTGAGGGTGCCCCAAGTGCGGATGCATTTATCGAGCCAGAGATCGAGAGGGAAGTTGAGGTGGTGCCGGTGCGCACAGATGATGAATTATTTGCTGAGGTTATGAGGGAGCAGGCGATAGAGAGGGGGGAGATCGTGGAGGAAGATGATGAGTGTGATGATGAAGAAGAGCCGGAGATGACGACCAAAGAGATCTTGTCGTCTATGGCCAAACTTCGACGAACACTTCTGTCGCGAGGAGATATCTGTGTCCGTACAGCTGAGATGCTTGCGCTGGCGCAAGATGAGGTTGCACGGCAGGATATTCGAAATGCGCGGCAGACAACTCTGGAACAGTGGTTCGGTTGTCACAATGTGTGACAAGTAGTCACGTATGCTATAGCTGCATAATTGTATAAATGCATAAGATTTTCGAGGAACCGACGTTATGCACTTAAAGGATTTTGACTGTATATACGTATGTGGGTCAAGTTGTTTTAAGACCGCGGTAGGTAGGGCCATTTAAACACCTGGAGCACCGATCAACTGGGTTCTGATATGTTTCTCGTATGTGGCAAGACCTTCACATTCTCAACGCTCGCCTGCCTCGGTCATTGCTTGCGACCGGACTAACCACATTCCTGACGAGGAAGTGACATTGCAAAACGTGAAAAATGCTTATTCCTCGGTTATTCGACACTGTAGTTCTGTCGCGTAAGTCTACCGCTGGAATCGAGGTGCCTGAACAATCCATTCTGTTGATAATACATTGCCCTGTGGGGAACACGTACCCCGAATTTCCATTCTCTCCACGTCAACGGTGCTACGCAAGCTTCCGAGACCCTGGGCTTTAGCCCGACGGTCTTGGGCTCGAACCGGCAAGATTGAAGCAGCGTGCTTTGGAAATAAATCTGCGTGCGCGCGGGATGGTTGATGCCCGGGAGGAGAGTACGACGCGTCGCAGTCCGATCCCCACGTCGATTACACCGAGCGCTCCTATCTTCCTCCGTTTTTCGTTTGTTGACCGGATATCAGAATCCTTGCTACTTCATTCAATCCGCCAGACCACTATCCCCTCTGTAGTTTATTGCAGAGCAGTGTCGGCTCCCGTGCAACTTCCATAAAGCGACTTTATCCGGAGTCCAAACATCTTCATTCGCCCGTTGATTCTTGCGACATCATGCCAATGCGGACCCTTTTGCTTGTGGGTGGCCTTCCGCAGCGTATCCTCCAGCTATTTTTCCCTGGCGCGCCCGGAGGCTCTCATGCGTTATTACCGCCGCCCGCCTGCGAGTTTTCCGTAGCGATGCAAACCCAAAACCATAAGTCAAATGCTCAAAAGTACAAGAGTCAACATTTAACAATCTCGAAATCCACCGCTTCCTTTTAGTTCAAACTCGCCATCGCATCTCTCACTAATTTCAATTTGGCCTCTGATCGAAGTTTGATCACGCATTCGAAAGGGAGGGGATGTCTATGGGGACAAGAGGGACGGAACGATCAGTAAACCTCCTCAGCTTGCTATAGCCGGAAAACCAAAATACGACGAACCGGACGGCAGACCCGCGGAACTCGGGTTCCAGCTTCTCACCAGCTGGCGCCTCAATGTCAAGCACGGCGAGGGTGCAAGCGATACTGAGGAACAGGGTCCGAAGAGCATACGATCGTCCGGGACATATCCTGTCAACAGGCGTCAGAGAACAACAAGAACTGCAGCCTTTGAGGGGTTGTACCGTCTGCTCGTTCCAAAAACGCGATCCTCGGGATCCTTCACGGAGCGATCCACTTTTCCGTCTTTCAAGAACCGCTCAGAATCGTACTTGTGCGGCGCAGGGTATATAGTTTCGTCGTAGCATATTGCCCTGCACATTTGACATGGTAGGCAAATGACTGATTGTACTATTTTTCAACGGTCGCCATACGAGGCATGATACTTACCAGACATTCTCGACGATTGTGGCACCTGCGGGTATGAAATACCCCTTATATACGTTGTCCTCCATTACACATTTCTGGATTCCAATTCGAGTCAGGCAACCCCACCGGAGCAATTCCTTAATCAACGCGGAGGTGTAGGGCAAGTCATCCTGATCCGAGATTTGTGGTAAACGTTCGCCCCCCACGACCCTGTCCAGCTCCTCTTGCGCCTTTCTGACAACGTGAGGGTGCAAAGCCGCGGCGAGGAAGAAGGTTAGTAGGACCGTGTGGGTCTGCCGTTATTCACAAATGAATTTAGATATGGATACTAAAAAGAGGAATCCTCACGGTATCAGACCCAGCTATCGCAATGCCATAAATGAACACACCCTAGTGTATCACTGCTAAATTGTTTCACCTGTATATGTTGTCGCAGTCACCGATCGGATTACGTTCTCATCAACCCCTCGATCCCCAAGTTCTGTCGTACGGCCGAAACATGAGGCGGCAATGGAGAAATTTGACCCATTGATCTTGCCATCCTTCAATCCCGGAACCGAGATACATACGTGGAACATTGACGGACCCACCTTGAAAGACCGCTGCATGTGATCGAGTGGGCCACCGACGGCGACACCGAACAGTTCTCGACCGGCCTTGACGAATCGTTTGAAACCCAGCCCCGGGAAACCAGTCCGGGACGTGCCTCACTTGAGGTTTGATTATCAGTCAGGTATCGCAGGGATTCGGAAATTCGGGGACAAACATATTGGGAATGTATCAACGAGGAACACGCTAGGCTTTACGGCGCGTCCGAGGTGTTTCATTCCGTGTTGTGAGGCTTGCAAGAACTTGTCTTTGTGGGAATCCATGTCCATGCCGTAGGCCATTTCCATGATCAGAGCCCCAGTGACGCTAGGGATCTAAAGTGAGTGTGGGATACGCGGTGACGACCGAACGTAGAAGAACGGACAATTGAATGTGGCCCAGGAAATCGTCGGGGGTTTCAGCGAGACGAGAGACAAAGCGGAAAGTATGTTTGTTCAGATAACCGTCAAACCTCGATACCACATTCACGTTCAGGGACTCGTGAAAGAGCCTGCGGCATCCTCTCCATTGGCTTCCATACTCCATCAAACCGAAATTCCACGAGGGTATATCCATGCTTGAGTGGTAATTAGTGAGGGAAGAGGCATGACCGGTGTAGATAGCTTACAGCTCAAGCATCAGGACGTGTGGCTGATCTCCCATTACATCCATCGGTGAACGTTAGCTTGTAAGCCTCGCAAGGGGGCTCGCTCGATCGGAGTAAACGTTGGACCGCTTCTCCGACAGATCTGTGATAGCCTCGGTGCTGTTCGGAACCACGGTGTCCTTCGTCAGTAGCTTAAGATACAACACATCCGTATCTTGGATCAGTGAAACCTTAGTTGGATAACCCTTCGTGAAAGTAGAACAGACACTTGCCAGATTTCCGCGCCAAAGCGACGAACGCCTGCCACGCCGGAATGTACTGAGGGACGTCCAAGATGTTGCCGATAAGGAGATATCCCTTCGGTCCCGGTGGATATGGCGGCCTGCTCCTGTTATTTCGCCATTTCCAGACCAGAGCCAAAGGCGCAGCACAAAGCAAGGCCGCAAGCAGGGTCCCTTCGTCGGTCATGTCGAGAGATTAGCTACGAGAGGTTCGAAAAACGAGGAGTCACCGGTCTTATCCGTCCGACCCCAGTTTTATACGCGGTCGGTAAGCGGTAATACGGAGGAACGATACCCCGCGCCGGGTGGAGCAGTGAACGCCGAAACTTGTATCGCAGGCTGAACAGACGGTGTTGACGCTTGCAGCGACTCGGTCGTTTCGAACGGGCTGAACGTGGTTCAGGTCCAGTGTCGCGTAAGTCTGCCACCGGAATTGAGGCGCCTGGACGATTCATTCGATTGATAACTCATTGCCCTGCGGGGAACACGTACCCCGAACTTCTGTTCTCTCCACGTCGACGGCCCTGCGCAGGTTTTCGCGACCCTGGACTTTCACCTGATGTTCTTGGGCCGAACTGGCGAAAGCAACGTGCTCTGGAAAGTGAGCCTACGACGCGAGCTCTCAGAGGCTCTCAGCCATCTCCTCCGTCGACCCCGCCCCCACGTCCGTCGCTCACCCGGAATTTTGGCTCGCCACTACGGCCACAGTCTCCTCCGCTGGAATCCGGAGCCGCATCAACAAATCCCCGCACGCGCGTGTTGTCCCACCAATCAACACCACCAAGTCGCAGCGATTCGATTCGCAGAACGTCCTCCTCCGGGTCAGCGAATGGATCCACGACTCCACTGCCAAACCCAAATCAGTCGGATCGAACCCGGTCGAAAGCGCGGGACCTGTTGAGGAAGCATTATGGATTGGGAGTCGGACCTCCACCCCCCAGCGGGAAATCCCAAGACCCCATGGATTTGGGTGAGCCAATAGATCTTGTTTTGAAAAGTGTACCCCGCTTATTGCTCTTCACCTCTGCAGACTCCCCGGCACTTGACGCCAAAGCTTATTACGACCAATTGATTACAACTTCGTCGTTGGCCACCCTCCTAAAGCGTGAAAGCGAACTGCTCTCTGGTATGTCGCGCCTGTCCTATCCACCCCCGTACGTTTTCTGGAAATTGACAACGTCTTGGCCCCATACAGAGATTAGAACGTTGGACAACGACCGTCAATCCCTGGTGTACAATCACCATCATGAACTAATCGCAGCCAGCGACACCATCTCTGCCGTACGTTGACCGATAAGTCCCCATAAGCCCACTACCCTCACCCTGACTCAACGTCATAGATGAAAGCAAGAGCCGACGAATTAGATCCCAAACTGGACTCGTTGAAAGCAGCATTTTCTGAAATCTCCAGACTCTCCAGCAAGTTGATGAATGAGCGGCACGCCGGTGACTGATAGAGCTTAGAGATTTACACCAACACTCCCCTTCCTTCCCTCGTCGACATCGGGCACACGTTTTGATCAGGATTGCAACCCGTCTCACTTCTTCCCCCCCCCCTCCACCACCTTCATATCGACTGAGCGTCCCTTGATATCCCTTGTTTTTTATATATTAAACTTTCAGCTATACGATTTACCCCTCTAGAGAAGCTGAGCGGATCTGCGGAGATTATTACATGAACGATTGTAGACGTCGGGGGTTCAACTCAGGGGGCGACACACCGCGGTTGACTATCATAGGACGTGCGTCATGTCGCGTCCGCCGAGGAGCTGAGGACAAATTCCCGGGACTGAAAGTCCTGGGTCTTAGAATTATTTCGTGTACCTCTTCCCTGCAAAAAACGAAAAAACCATGCAGTCACGTGAAACGCTCTCACGATCACTTGGTTGGCTTCGTGTGACTATTG
>Ga0307513_10001123_pt1 | contig 38793 bp, 37 predicted proteins | sample 15_EM_MG_FD_202174 | JGI IMG/M metagenome (GOLD analysis project Ga0307513, IMG submission 202174) | Populus trichocarpa ectomycorrhiza microbial communities from riparian zone in the Pacific Northwest, United States - 15_EM | ecosystem: Host-associated > Plants > Roots > Unclassified | place...
AGCCCACGGCATTGAGCAAGGCATCGACGCGCACGTCGTCGGCTCGGCCCTGCAGCAGCAATGGCAGGCCCACGTTGTGGACCACGCTCAGATGCGGCAGCACGTGGAAGGCCTGGAACACGAAGCCCAGGTGCATGCGGCGAAACAGCGCCTGCTGCGCTTCGGGCAGCGCGGTGATCTCGGTGCCGGCGATGTGCACCGAGCCGCTCGCCACGGTGTCGAGCCCGGCGATGCAGTTCAGCAGCGTCGACTTGCCGACGCCCGACTCGCCGAGGATGGCGACGAACTCGCCCGCCGCCACTTGCAGATTCACATCGCTGAACACCGGGCTGTCGCCATAACGCTTGGCGAGCCCGTGCACCTCGAGCAGATCAGCCAAGCTTGAGCTCCGACACCAGTCGCAGTGCCAATGCAGTGACCTGGCTCAGCGCGTCGGGTGCATCGCAGGCCACGATGTGGCGCTGCGGCATGCTGCGCAGCCAGGTGATCTGGCGCTTGGCCAGCTGCCGCGTGGCGGCGATGCCGCGCTCGGGCAGTTCGCTCTGGTCGCCTTCGACCAGCGCCTCCCAGGTCTGGCGGTAACCCACGCAGCGCATCGACGGCAGGTCGGCGTTCAAGTCGCCGCGCGCTTCGAGGGCGATCACTTCTTCGACCAGGCCTGCGTCGAGCATCTGGTGGAAGCGTGCCTCGATGCGCTGGTGCAGCCACGCGCGGTCAGTGGGTTCCAGCGAGATCAGCGGTGGCGTGGCGACGGGTGCCTTCTCGCTGTGGAACGACGACAGCGGCTGGCCGCTCACGCGGTAGACCTCGAGCGCGCGCTGGATGCGCTGCTGGTCGGCAGGCTTGAGGCGCGCGGCCGTGACCGGGTCGATGCGCTGCAGTTCTCGGTACAGCGCATGCAAGCCTTCGCGCTCGAGCTGTTCGCTCAAGGCCGCACGCACGCTGCGGTCCGCCGCGGGCATCGCATCCAGCCCCTCGAACAGGGCCTTGAAGTACAGCATCGTGCCGCCGACCAGCAAGGGCACATGGCCTCGGGCGTTGATCTCGCCGATCAGGCGCTGCGCATCGGCCGCGAAGCGTGCCGCCGAATAGGCCTCGCTCGGCTCGATGATGTCGATCAGGTGATGCGGTACGCGCGCCCGCTCGGCCACGCTGGGCTTGGCGGTGCCGATGTCCATGCCGCGGTAGACCAGGGCCGAATCGACGCTGACGATCTCGACCGGCCGCGTGGCGGCCAGCGCATCGGCGATGGCGAAGGCCGAGGCCGTCTTGCCCGAGGCGGTGGGGCCGGCGAGGCACAGGTAGTTGAAGGAGCTCATGCGGTTGTTGTTTTGGGTGAAGGGGTCGAGGTGCCGTGCGGGTCGCCGTGGCGCTGCACCAGCGTCCAGGCGACCAGCGCCACGCCGATGCTGAAGGCGCACACGCCCAGGGTCAGCGGGTAGACGGTGCCGTTGAGATTGCGGCCCATCCACAGTCCCACGCAGGTGGCGCTGAGCGTCATGCCGAAGCCCGACAGCGATGCGGCCGCGCCGGCTTTCTCGGGGAACGGACCCACGGCACCGGCCTGGCCGCAAGGCTGGTGGATGCCGTGCCCCAGTGCGTAGAGCCACTGCGGCGCCGCCACGGACCACACGCTGTGAAAGCCCAGCAGGCTGAATGCCGCCATGCCGAGCCCGCCGGCCAGCGTGAGCCCGCCGCCCACCGCCACGGCGCCGCGCAGGCCGCGCGCCAGCAGCAGGCGGCGGCACAAGAAGGTGCCTGCGGTGTAGGCCAGCGAGTTGGTGAGCAGGAAGGCGCCGAAGCCCACGCGCGAGGTGCCCAGCACCTCGATGAACACGAAGGACGACCCCACCAGCGTCATGAAGAGTCCGCCATAGGTCAACGCCGACAGCGCGGCCCAGGCCTGGAAGGTGGGGTGCCGCGCCACGGTGGCCCAGTTCTTCAGCATCGGCGCGAGCCGCGTGGCGTTCGGGTTGCGAAGCGGCACCGTCTCTTCGAAGCGCCAGGCCACGAAGGCCAGCGTGCCGGCGCCGAACACCGCCAGCACGGTCAATGCGGCATGCCAGCTGAGCCACTGCACCAGCAGCCCGCCGATCAGGGGGCTGAGCATGGCGATCACGCCGAGGCCGGTGAGCGCGCGCGACATCACGCGGGCGCCTTCGTGCGGCGCATACAGGTCACGCACGATGGAGCGGCCGCAGGTCACCGCCGCGGCCATTGCCGCGCCCTGCAGCGCGCGCCAGAGGATCAGCCATTCGATCGCCGGCGAGGCCGCACTGAGCACGCTGGCCAGCGTGTAGAGCGACAGGCCGATCAGCAGCACCGGCCGCCGCCCGAAGCGGTCGGCCAATGGGCCGCACACCAGCTGGCCGAAGCCGAAGCAGATGATCAGCGCCGAGAGGGTGAGCTGCCCCTGCGACACGGTGGTGTGCAGGTCGCGCGTCAGCGTGGGCAGGGCCGGCAGGTAGAGGTCGGTGGTGACGGGCTGGATGCCGAGCAACAGCGTCAGCATCACGACCACGATGGCCGGATCCATGGCCGCTTGAGAGGTGGCTTGGGCCGCCGGAATGGGAGTCATCCGGCGAGCCTAACTGATTGATCGACCGCTGCCGGCAGCCGAGGTTCCGGTGCTATTTCGGTATGGACGATATCTGCACGCTGACGATCTTCCATTGCTCGCCGCGGCGGACGTAGATGTCGATGTAGCGGTAGTGGCTGTTGAACGGCTTGCCCTGGAAACGGCCGGTCATGCGGGTGCGCCCGCTCAGCAGCGCCACGTTGCCGTAGATGCGAACGTCGAATTCTTCGATGGCGTACGGGTCGATGTGCAGCTCGGGCGACATCAGGTCGTCGACGAAGGAGGCCTTGGTCTCGACGTTGCCGCCGCTGTCGATCTGGCGGAAGTCGTCGGCCATGTTGGCCTCGATGGCTGCGCGGTCCTTGCGGACGATGGCCTTGTCCCACAGGTCGGCCTGCATGTAGAGCTTGGCGACGAGCTGGGCGCGGTCATCGGCCGGAGGCGGCGATGCGCAGGCCTGCAGCAGCACGGCCAGAAATGCGGTGGCGACAAGCGGCAAACGGAGGAAGGTCATCGCAGGCTCCTGTTGGAAGGACGCATCACAGGCCGAGTGCATCCAGAGTGGGTTGTTCATACACGCCGTCTTCGGCCGGGTACCGGAGCCCGAGTCGCTGGGCCTGCTTCGCGAGCGACCAGACGATGCTCTCGCCGGCCGGCAGGGTGCTCGGCTTCTCGGCATAGAGCGGGTCTCTGAATGCTTCCGCGGGGCTGACGATCTTCCACCCCTGGGCCTTGAACATCGCGATGACAGCGGGCAAGAAGGCCGCATTGATGCCGTTGGTGTGCAGCAGCATCACGTGCATGGGGCTGCGGCCGAGCAGTTCGCGCGACAAGTGCTCGTAGTAGTTGGCGCGGGCCAGCAGGTGGGCGAGATAGACCTTGCGGAACAGTGCCGGGTCGTCGTCCGGGTGGGTGCTGCGCCACTTGAGGAAGCGTTCGTCGTAGTACCAGTCGCTCGTCTCGATGCTGACGGGGGCCGGTTCGTAGCCCTTCGCGGCCATCCAGTCGCGCATGCCGTCGCGCTTGGCCGGCGTGTCGCCTTCCTTCAGATACGGAAAGCGCAGGCGCGGCACCCAGCCCGGCAGCGACCTGAACATCTCGTCGGCCAGCATCACATCGGCCGTGAAGTTTTCCAGGCTCATCTTCTTCGAGCCCAGGCTCTGGTGGGAGTAGGTGTGGTTACCGATGGCATGGCCGCGCGCGGACCAGTCGGTGACCAGCTTCATGCCCTCGGCGCTGCCAACGACCTTGCCGGCCGGGAAGAGCATGGCCTTCACGTTGTCGGCGGCCAAGGCCGCCAGCAACTGGCCATTCCATTCGCTCGCCCGCGCCTGTGTGCGAGGGTCCAGCCCGTCGTCGAAGCTGAAGCTCAGCGTCTGCGCCCGCAGCCACGCGGGCAGCAGCAGGGCCGCGACGGCGAGCGCCGCCAGAACGCGCTGCCGCGGCGTCATTGAGGCGGCCCGAGCGGCTCGGTGCGCAAGAGCTCCTGGATCGGCGAGTAGGTGAGGCGTGTGTCGAGCTTGCCGTCGTTGTCGGTGTCGACCTCGGCGGTGACCACGCTGCCGAGCACGAAGTGCTCCACGCGAACCGGCAGGCCGGTGCTTGCGTTGATGTACTCGGTCGATTGAATGATGCCGTTGACAAAGTACGACTTGAGGTCGGGCAGGCCGTCGCCGTTGGTGTCGACCTCGCTGCGTTCGACGTTGCCGTTTTTGTAGTGGTAGTGGGTTTCGAAGGTGCCGTCGAAGTTGTCGTCGGCGTCGGCCGATTCGGTGTGGCCGGCGGCATCGAAGTGGATGACGTAGTCGATCTTGCCGTCGAAGTTGCGGTCGATCTGCGTCTCGAGCAGCGTGCCGCTGGGTGAAAGCGTCCAGCGCTCGTCGAGCACGCCGTCGCGGTTGTAGTCGATGCCGTCTGCCGAGGCGGGCGCCCGGAGGAACACCGAGGTTCCCGCTACACCGACCACGAGCCCGCACAAGGCCATGAAGAACCCGCTGGACCTGCGTTTCGGTGGCGGCGGTGTCTTCTCCACGGCAGTGGCTTCCCAGTGCTCGATCGCCGCCTTGGCGCGTTCGTAGTCTTCGTCGTCTACCACCAGCCGCACGAGGCCCGCGGCCGGCAACTCGCCCACGGCGCCGGGCAGGAATTCGCCGTGCACGTGGGCCGATATCTCCTGCTGGCGGAGCACGTCTTGCAGCATGTGGGCTTCTACGGCACTGGAGGCTTCGAACACGGTTTTCATGAGTGCGCCACTCTGCCATAGCCGCGGTCGATTCCTGTGAACTTCTTCGTGGTGACGCGTCGGCATTGCTACGATTCGTTCCATTTCCCGTTCAGGAGCAGTTCGTGGCAAGAACCCGTCGTCTCATCGCCTTCTTCGTTGCAGCTTGCGTCAGTTTCGCGGGTCTCGTGCAGAGCGCGGGTGCCACCGGACTGATCAGCGCCGAACAGGTGGCCGCGAGCGTGGGCTTGCGCACTGCCGCCGACCGCCGCGCCCAAGTGCTGGTCACGCTGGAGCGTGCCGATGTGTCCGCGGCGCTGGCCGAGCGCGGTGTGAGCCTCGACGAGGCCAAGGCGCGCGTCGCCGCGCTGACCGATGCGGAAGCCACGCAGCTGGCGACCGAGATCGACAAGGCGCCGGCCGGCGCAAGCGAGTTGATCGGCACAGTCGTGATCGTGTTGGTGATCCTGCTGTTCACCGACATCCTGGGCTACACCCATATCTTTCCGTTCATTCACCCCGCTCGTTGAACGTGTGCTGATTCGCTGCGTGTTGCTGGCGGCGGCCTTGGCCGGGCTGCCGGGCTGTGCAGTCCAGACTGCAGCGCTGCAGGCGGCACCGCCGATGGACCTGCCGCACCGTGCCGAGCTCATCGCCACGCCGTTCTTTCCGCAGACCGAATACCGCTGCGGCCCGGCGGCGCTCGCCACCGCGCTGGGTGCCGTCGGCATGGTGGCAGCGCCCACCACGCTCGCTGACGAGGTGTTTTTGCCGGCACGGGGCGGCAGCCTGCAGACCGAGATGCTGGCCGGTGCGCGAAGGCACGGCGCGGTCGCCACGCTGATCCCCGGCACGCTCGAGGCCGTGCTGCGCGAAGTGGCCGCCGGCCATGCGGTCATCGTGTTGCAGAACCTCGGCCTGAGCTTCGCGCCGCTGTGGCACTACGCGGTGGTGGTCGGCTACGACATCGGCGCCTCCGAGCTTGTGATGCGCTCGGGCACGACGCAGCGCGCGGTGATGCCGCTGCGCACCTTCGAGCACACCTGGGCTCGCTCGGGCTTCTGGGCCTTTGCCGCATTGCCGCCTGGCGAGTTGCCGGTGACGGCACAGGCGGCTGCCGTGGTCGAAGCGGCGGTCGGCTTCGAGCGAAGCGCCACGCCGGCACAGGCACTGCGCGTCTACGAAAGTGCAGCGAAGCGCTGGCCCGATGACCTCACGCTCGCCATCGGCCTGGGCAACGCGGCCTATGCGATCGGCGACAAGCGCCGTGCGGCCGATGTGTTTCGCACCGCGGCTGAGCGGCACGACAGTGGTGCTGCCTGGGTCAACCTGGCGACCGTGTTGATGGAGCTGGGGCAGAAGAATGACGCCACGGCTGCCGCACGGCGTGCATTGGCAGACCCGCAATGGGCACCCCGGGCAAGCGAGTGGCTGGCGCGCCCTGACGTCCTTCATTGATGTCGGCGCGGCGCGTGCTGTCGCCCGCTTTCAGTCCAGCAACCAAGCGAGCGCGAGCACACAGCCGTCGACCTCGGGCAGCGACTCGACATGCATCGTCGCCATGCCGTCGGGCGTGGGCATGACGACGCGCCGCGGTGCAACCTCGGCGCCCGCTTCGAAGCAGTCGGCTGCGATCGAGAAGCCGCTGCCCACGGCCTTGAGACAGGCTTCCTTGCGCGTCCAGATGCGCAGGAAGACGAGATCGCGCTGCTCGGGTGGCGCACTCAATACCTGCTGGTGTTCGGCTGGCGTGAAGTTGCACTCGGCCAGCGCGATGGCATCGTTGACGGGCCGCAGCACCTCGACGTCCACACCGATCTCGCCGGTCGGTGCGACGGCGATCAGCGCCACATCGTCGCTGTGGCTCATGTTGAAGGCGCAGGAAGCGGTCGCCAGCGTGGGCTTGCCGAAGGGGCCTTCGCTGAAACGTTGATCGCTCGCCGCCATGCCGGTGCATTCGGCGAGCGTGTCTCTCAGCGCCACGTGCGACGCGAAGTAGCGCCGCTTCAGATGCTCGAAGGCAAAGCGCTGTGCGCGTGCCCGTTCCGTGTCCGACAGACTGGCGATGCCAGCTGCCGAGGGCATGGCATCGAGCTTCACCATCCACAACCGCACCGGTGCCGGGGCGGGCAACGGCCGTCGCGTCATGGTGCCGGAGTCGGGGCCTCGGCGAAGCGCTCGTCACCGCGCAGGTAGCGCCATGCACCCGGTGGCAGGTCGCCGAGCATCACCAGGCCGACGCGCACGCGCTTCAGGCCTAGAACCTTCAAACCCACCAGCTCGCACATGCGGCGGATTTGCCGCTTCTTGCCTTCGCGCAGCACGAAGCGCAGCTGGTCGTCGTTGACCCACTCCACCTGGGCCGGGCGCAGCGCCTCGCCGTCGAGCTCGAGGCCGTGGTTGAGCAAGGCGAGCTGGCTGTCGGGCAAGGCGTTGCCGTCGAGCGTGTTGACGCGCACGAGGTACTCTTTCTCGACCTCGCTGTCTTCGCCGATCAGTTGCTTGGCGATGCGGCCGTCTTGCGTGAGCACCAGCAGGCCCACCGAGTCGATGTCGAGGCGGCCGGCCGGCGCCAGCCCGCGCATGTGGCTGTGCAAGAAGCGAATACCCGAGCGGTCTTCGCGCCACTGGTTCTGCGGCGTGACCAGCACCGAGGCAGGCTCGTAGCCGTCTTCGGCCTGGCCGCTGACGTAGCCCATCGGCTTGTTGATCAGCACCGTGACCTTCATCGCCTGGGCGTTGCGCGCCTTGGCGTCGATGGTGATGTGCTGGCCAGGCAGTACGCGCGAGCCCAGCTCGGCGACCACGCGGCCATCGACACGCACCCAGCCTTTGGGAATCCACTCGTCGGCCTCGCGGCGCGAAGCGATGCCCAACTCACTCATGCGCTTGGATAGGCGCATGGTGCCGGGCTGCTCGGCGTGGAACGGGCCTTCGTCGTCGTCATCGTCGTGCGAGTGACGCGATGGCCGTGACGGCGGGCGCCGCGGCGCAGGCTTGCGTGGCGCGGCGGGCCCTTGGCTGCGTGGGCCGAAGGCGGTGTTGGGGCCGCTCGGTGGGGGAGGCATCGGGCGCGGCCGGCGCTCCTGGCGGTCTCGCGGGTCGGCCGGGGTGGGCTGTGTGGCTTGGGCGAATCGCTCGTCGCGGCGCTCGCGCGGTGGCCGGTTGTCGAACGCGGCGTTGCCGGGTGGGCGGCGGTGTGCATCCGGCGGGCGCTGTTCGCGGTTGTCGCGCTGCGGTGGGCGGCCCGTGCGCGGCGCTTCGGGCTGGTCCCGGCGTGTGAAATTGCTGGGCGGTTTGTCGCCGAAGCGCTGGCGCAGCTGCTCCTGGTAGCGCGCCTCGCGCTCGAGCCGCAGGGCCTGCGCTTCGGCCAGCGTGGGCCGCTTCTTCACGCCCGAGGTGCTGCCGCGCACCGGCGCGCGCTCGGGTTTGGCGGCGGCAGAGCGGGGGCCGGCGGGCTTTTTCAGTTTCAGCGTGGCCATGGTGTGTCGTCTCGGTTGCGCTCTGGCGCTCTGGGGAATGTCAACTGCGATTGGAACATGCTGCTGTGACCTGTCGCAGGCCGCAAGAGTTCAAGTCGCCGGGCCGAACAGGCCACGCACTGCCCGGCTGCGGTTGATTCGCAAGGCGCGTCAGCCGCGCGGATGATGCTGCGCGTGCAGCGACTTCAGCCGCTCGCGGGCCACGTGGGTGTAGATGGTGGTGGTGGAGATGTCGGCGTGGCCGAGCAGCATCTGCACGGCCCGCAGGTCGGCGCCGTGGTTCAGCAGGTGCGTGGCGAAGGCGTGCCGCAGCGTGTGCGGTGACAGCGGCACGGCCACGCCGCTCTGCAGGGCGTGCTTCTTGATGAGCTGCCAGAACATCTGCCGCGTCATCGGGCCGCCGCGGTTCGTGACGAAGAGTGCGTCGCTGGCCTGCCCGTGCAAGATGGTGGCGCGCGCGTCGGCCAGGTAGCGGTTCAGCCACGAATGGGCTTCTTCACCGAAGGGCACTAGCCGCTCCTTGGCGCCTTTGCCGGTGACGCGCAGCACACCTTCCGACAAGCTCAGGTGCACGCTCTTCAGCGTGACCAGCTCGCTCACCCGCAGACCGCTCGCATACATCAGCTCGAGCATGGTGCGGTCGCGCAAACCCAGCGAGGTGTCGACGTCGGGTGCGTTGAGCAGGGTCTCGACCTGCGCTTCGCTGAGCAACTTGATGCTGCGGGGCTGCTGCTTGGCACTCAGCAACTTCAGCGTGGGGTCGGCCTGCAGAAGGTGCTCGCGCAGTGCCCAGCGAAAGTAGCGCTTGAACACGGTGAGCCGCCGGTTCGAGCTGGTGGTCTTGGTGCTGGCGTGGCGCGCCACGGCATAGGCACGCAGGTCGCTCTCGGCGCTGTCGTTGAGCGACTTGCCGGCGCTCTGCGCGAGCCACTGCGAATACAGCGTCAGGTCGCGCCGGTAGGCAGCCAGGGTGTTGGCCGAGAGCCCGTCCTCGATCCACAGCGCATCGATGAAGCGATCGATCGCGCCGTGGCTTTCAGCAAGGGAAGTCTTCGTCGAGGGCACTCAATCCAACTGCAGCTTCTGCTGGACGACAACTTTCTTGTAGACCTCGTACTCGGCCTTGATCTGGTCGGTGAACTGCTGAGGCGTATTGGCCACGATCAGCGAGCCGGTGTCTTCGATGCGCTTCTTCACGGCCGGATCCTCAAGCGTTTTCTTGACCGAGCTGTTGACCTTGTCGATCACCTCTTTCGACAGGCCCTTGGGCCCGTAGATGCCGTAATAGGCCATGCGGTTGACACCCTCGAGCCCCACTTCCTTGAAGGTGGGCACATCGGGCAGCACGGCGAGGCGCGTGGGGGCTGCCACGACGATGGCGATCAAACGGCCGTCCTTGATGAAAGGCAGCGCCGAGGGCAGGTTGTCGAAGATCATCGGCACTTGCCCGGCCACGGTGTCGTTGAGCGCCGGGCCGGCGCCGCGGTACGGGATGTGGGTGACGAAGGTGCCCGAGAGGCTCTTGAAGAGCTCCATCTGCAGGTGGCCGATCCCGCCCGTGCCCGAGCTGCTGAACGAGTACTTGCCGGGGTTCTTCTTGAGCTCCGCGAGAAAGCCCTTGTAGTCGCGCGCGGGAAAGCTCGGGTGCACCGCAATCACGTTCGGCGTGGCCGCGATGTTGATGATGGGCGTGAAGTCCGTGATGGGGTTGTACGGGATCTTCGGGTTGATGGCCGGGTTGGCTGCGGTGGTTGACACGGTGGCCACGCCGAGCGAGTAGCCGTCGGGTGCCGATTTGGCGATTTCGTTGGCACCGATCGAGCCGCCGCCGCCGGCCTTGTTCTCGACGATCATGGTCTGGCCCAACGCCACGCTGATCTTTTCAGAGACCACGCGGGCCACGATGTCGGTGGTGCCACCCGGCGCGAACGGCACCACCAGGCGAACGGGCTTGGTGGGGTAGGCCGCCTGAGCCCACACGGCAGGAGCACCGGCCGACAAGGCGAGGGCGATAGCAAGAAGGGTTCTGCGGTGCATGCTGTCTCCTGGAAAGTTTGAAACGACTGGGGCGCATGCTGCCCGGACGGAAGCGTGCTGGCGACTGTGGAAACTACGCAGCAACTCGGCTGGCACACTCGAGTCATGTCAAATGGCTTGTTGCTGCTTCCGGATTTCCTGCTGATCCTATGCGGCTTCCTGCTGTGCCGCTATACAGCACTCGACCGGCCTGTGTGGGAAAGCGCCGAGCGCCTGGTGTACTACCTGCTGTTCCCGGTGCTGCTGTTCAACTCGATCGTCAAGAGCCCGCTGCAGCCGGCGCAGACATTGGACCTTGCCTTGTGCGGCGTCGGCGTCACGCTGTGCGGCGTGGCCATGGCTTATGCGCTGCGGCTCGTGCCGGGGGTAGACGCGCGCCTGCACAGCTCGGGCGCGCAAGTGGTGTTCCGCTTCAATTCGTTCATCGCGCTCGCCTTGTCCGAGCGTCTCGGTGGCCCGCAGGGTGTGGCTTGGATGGCGTTGACGATTGCCTTGTGCGTGCCGATCGCCAACGTGGCGGCAGTGTGGCCGCTGGCCAAGCAAGGCGGCCATTCTTACGCGCGTGAACTCGCGCGCAACCCGCTGATCTTGAGCACAGTAGCGGGCCTGCTTGCCAATTTTGCCGGCCTGCAGTTTCCCGAGGCCGTATCGACCACCTTGCAGCGCATCGGCGTGGCTGCCCTGCCGATCGGCCTGATGGCGGTGGGTGCCGGCCTGCGCCTGGGTGGGCTGCAACGCGGGCCGCGCCTGGCGGCCGTGCTGCTGATGCTGCGCCACCTGGTACTGCCCAGCATCGCGATCGGGCTGACCTTGCTGTTGGTGTTGCCACCAGCGCAGCGGCACATCATCGTGTTGTTCGCTGCGCTGCCCACGGCGTCGAGCGCTTACGTGCTGGCTTCACGCATGGGAGGCGACGGCTCCTATGTGGCCGGGCTCGTCACCTTGTCCACCTTGGTGGGCATGGTGAGCGTGCCTTTCTGGTTGGCCGTGATCGGGGCGCTCTGACCGTCCGATGGCATGTACATTGCTTGACACTGCGACACAAGCCGCCATGCTGGCGATTACCACTGACCCCCTGGAGATGAATGTGATGCTCATGCCCCAACGCCGCCGCACAACCGCCAACCGTTTCGTTGTCCGCAGCTTCGCGTTGACCGCTCTCGCCGCAGCCTCGACCATGGCGCTCGGGCAGACTGTGGCAGCACCCGAGGCCGCCTCGGCACCCACCGCACAAAAGGCGCCTCCGACCGAACTCGCACCGGTTGTCGTCACGGCCGAGCGCCGGTCCGAGAATGCCAAGGACGTGCCGGTCTCGATCACGCTGCTCAAGCCGGAGCAGCTCGACGTGATCATGACCTCGGGCCAGGACGTCCGGGTGCTGGCCGCCAAGGTGCCCAGCCTGAACATCGAGTCGTCCAACGGCCGCACCTTCCCGCGCTTTTACATCCGTGGCTACGGCAACACCGACTTCTCCACCTACGCCTCGCAGCCTGTCTCGCTGATCTACGACGACGTGGTGCAAGAAAGCGCGATCCTGAAAGGCTTTCCGATCTTCGACTTGGCAGGCGTCGAAGTGCTGCGCGGCCCGCAGGGCACGCTGTTCGGGCGCAACACGCCGGCCGGCGTTATCAAATTCAATTCGGTCAAGCCCGAGATCGGCGCCAAGGATGGCTACATCAACGCGTCGTACGGCACTCACAACACGACCAACGTCGACGGCGCGTTCAGCCTGCCGATCAGTGACACGCTTGCGGCACGCGTGTCTGTACTTGAGCAGTACCGCTCCGACTGGGTCACGGTAGACAGCGCGCAAGCCGGCAACCTCTATAACGGCAACAAGCTCGAGGGCTACAACGACCGCGCACTGCGGGCGCAGTTGCTCTGGAAGCCCGACACGTCATTCAGCGCACTGTTTAACGTGCACGGCCGCTCACTCGACGGCAGCGCCCGGCTGTTCCGCGCGAACATCATCAAGCAGGGCAGCAACGACCTGGTCGACGGCTTTGATCCCGACAAGATCTCGACCAACGGTGGCAATGAGCAGGAGTTCCGCTCCACCGGCGGCAGCGCGAGCCTGACCTGGAACCTGGGCGACATCAGCCTGTACTCGATCACCGGCTTCGAGAGCATCGACAAGTACTTCACCCGCGGCGACATCGACGGTGGCGACACCATCACTGCAACCCGCCCGGGGTTCCAGTTCCAGGTCGAAACCGGCGGCGGCGTGAAGGACCACAACCAGATCACGCAAGAATTCCGCATCGCCTCCAAGACAGGCGGGCCGCTGAACTACCAGGCCGGCGTCTACTTCTTCCACGAGAAGCTCGTAGGCGAATCGTTCGGCTACGACAGCGCCACCGGCGCGGCCACCAGCTATTCGACGACGCAGCAGAAGAACGACGCCTGGGCCGTATTCGGCTCGCTCAACTACGACCTGAGTGCCGACCTCAAGCTGCGCAGCGGCTTGCGCTACACGCGCGACAAGAAGACCTTCGACATGCTCGAAGGCTTCGCCGACCCGCGCAGCCGGACCATCTCCGCCAACAAGATCACCGGCGACGTCAGCGGCACCTACAAGCTGACCAAGGACGCCAACCTGTACGCACGCGTGGCCACCGGTTTCCGCGGTGCGAGCTTCGGCTCGCCGACCAGCGGCCAGGAGCTGACCTACGCTGAACCCGAGACCACCACCTCGTACGAAGCCGGGGTCAAGACCGACCTGTTCGACCGCCGCGCAAGCCTGGGCTTCGGCCTGTTCCACTATGACGTGAAGAACCAGCAGCTGACCGCGGTCGGCGGTTCATCCAATGTCACGTCGCTGATCAACGCGAAGAAGACGACCGGGCAAGGCCTGGAAGCCGACCTGAACGCACTGGTGACCGACCGCCTGCGCGTCTCGGCCGGCCTCAGCTACAACGACACCAAGATCAAGGACGCCGATTTGCGCGTGCCGGTCTGCGGCAGCACCCTGTGCACCGTGACCGACCCGGTCAGCGGTGGCTTCGCGTCGATCGACGGCAACTCGCTGCCGCAGGCGCCGAAGTGGATTGCCAACGCGACCGCGCGTTACGGTGTGCCGATGGGCGAGAGTTCGGAGCTGTATTTCTATGGCGACGCTGCGTACCGCAGCAAGATCAACTTCCTGCTGTATGAATCGAAGGAGTTCACCGGTAAGCCGCTGACCGAACTCGGCCTGAAGCTAGGCTACAGCTGGTCCAACGGAAAGTACGACGCCTCGGTGTTCTGCCGCAATTGCACCAACGAGATTGTTACCGTGGGCGGGATCGACTTCCACAACCTCACGGGCTTCATCAACGACCCGCGGACCGTGGGCGTGTCGTTCCGCGCCAGCTTCGACTGACGCTTCCGAACGCCTCCGAACTGGCCGAAGCGGTCGCCCTGTGCGACGGCTTTGGCCTTTTCACCTTCTGAACTTCTCCAGATGAGATTCAAGTCCCTCGCGTTGGCCGCGGCACTGCTGTGGCTGGGCTCGCCGGCCTCGGCGCAGGACACGCGCCACGTGCCGTTTCCGAGCTTCAAGCAGACCATGGTCAACCCGTCCGAGTGCCTGACTTGGCGCGAGGTCTGGGAGGGCGGCTGGCAGGCCTGCGCGCAAGACGCACAGTCGCAATGGCTGAAGGATCTGCGCCATTGGCGCACGGAGCGCCGCATCCGTATCGGATACGACGACACACGCTACCGCGACCCGGCGCTGGCCTGGACACGCAGCGTCGTGCTGCAGACGCAGATGATGGTGGAGGACCGCTACTTCTACGATCCGGTGGCGGGCCGCTACACGGTCGACCGCTATCTGGACGACCTGGTCACGCGCTACGGCGGCGTCGACGCGGTGCTGGTCTGGCCCGACTACCCGAACATGGGCATCGACGACCGCAACCAGCTCGACATGATCCGCTCGCTGCCCGGCGGCATCAAAGGCGTTAAGGCGATGGTCGCGGACTTCCATCGCCGCGGCGTGAAGGTGCTGTTCCCGATGATGATGTGGGACCAGGGCACACGCGATCCCGGCACGTCGTGGCCCACGGCCTTTGCCGAGTTGCTGGCCGAGATCGGCGCCGACGGCATCAACGGCGACACGCAGGATGGCGTGCCGCTGGCCTTCTCGTCGGCAGCCGAGGCGCGCAAGCATCCGCTCGCGATGCAGCCCGAGGGCATCATGCACGACGAGCAGCTGGCGTGGAACGTGATGAGCTGGGGCCAGTACCCGTTCCAGTTCGTGCCCAAGGTCGACCGCTTCAAATGGCTGGAAACCCGCCACCAGGTCCACATCTCCGACCGCTGGGCACGCGACAAGACCGACGATCTGCAGTTCGCGTTCTTCAACGGCGTCGGCTGGATGAGCTGGGAGAACGTCTGGGGCATCTGGAACGGCATCACGCCGCGCGATGCCGAGGCCACGCGCCGCATGGCGACCTTGTCGCGCGGCATCACGCCTTTCCTGTCGAGCCCCGACTGGGAACCTTATGTGCCGGTGCTGCAATGGGGTGTGTTCGCGAGCCGCTGGCCGCTGGCCGGGCAGACCGTCTGGACGCTCGTGAACCGCAACGAGTACGACACCGAAGGCCGGCAACTGCCGGTTCCGGCCGAGACCGGTCTGCGCTATTTCGACCTGGCGCATGGCGTCGAGCTGCAGCCGCGCGACGGCGTGCTGAGCTTTGCGATCGAGGCGCGCGGCTTCGGCGCCATCCTTGCGACCCGCACGCAGCCAGACGCCCGGCAAACGGCGCTGATGGCGGAGATGCGCACGATCGGCACTGTGCCATTGGCGGGCTACGGCGCTGAGTGGAAGCCACTGCCGCAGACACTCGTCGAGATCGAGCCGACCGCTCTGCGGGCGAGCGCACCCGAAGGCATGGTCGAGATCCCCGCCGGCGATTTCCTGTTCAAGCTGCGCAGCCTGGTGATCGAAGGCGGCAACAGCGCCGGCGTCGATGTCGCCTACCCGTGGGAGGGCGGCGTCGCGCGGCGCTTCCACGAACAGCCGCTCGCGATGAAGCGTTTCTTCATCGACCGCCAACCGGTCAGCAACGCGCAGTTCAAGGCCTTTCTGGACGCCAGTGGCTACCGCCCGACGGATGCACAGAATTTCCTGAAGGATTGGGCACAAGGCAAGGGCAGGTCGCTGACGTATCCCGACGGCTGGGCCGACAAACCGGTCACCTGGGTTTCACTGGAGGACGCGCGCGCCTACGCCGCCTGGGCCGGCAAACGCCTGCCGCATGAATGGGAATGGCAATACGCGGCCCAGGGCAGCGATGGCCGCCTCTACCCGTGGGGTGACATCTGGCGCGCCGATGCCGTGCCTGCACCCGAGGCCGGCCGCCGCCACCCGGCCCCGGCCGACAGCGGTGCGCACCCGGCCGGCGCCAGCCCCTTCGGCGTGCTCGATATGGTGGGCAACGTATGGCAATGGACCAGCGAGTTTCGCGACACGCACACACGTGCTGCCGTGCTGCGCGGCGGCAGCCGCTACCAGCCGCAGGGCTCCATCTGGTACTTCCCGCAGGCCTACCGCAACGACCAGCACGGCAAGTACCTGTTGATGGCTCCGGGCAAAGACCGCTCGGCAATGATCGGCTTCCGCTGCGTGGTCGACGCGACACCGTGACGACAAGGAAAAAACGATGAACAGCACCCGACGCCAGTGGCTCACCCTGGCTGCTGCCACCGCACTGACCCGCCCGACGCTGGCCGCTGCGGCGCCGGCATTGCCCGCGCAAAAGACGCTCAAGCTCTTCGGCGCAAACATCCGCTATTACGAGCTGGGCCGTCCGGGCGTGAAGCCCACGCTCGTGCTGCTGCACGGCTTGGGCAGCAGCGCGGCCGGCGACTGGGGCCAGGTCATGCCTCAACTGGCCAAGACGTACCGCGTGCTGGCGCTCGACCATCTCGGCTTCGGCAACTCCGACAAGCCCTTCATTCAGTACGGCATCCAGATCTGGGTCGACTTTCTCGGCGAGTTCCTGCGTGAGAAGAAGGTCACCGACTTCATGCTGATGGGCGAGTCGCTGGGCGGCTGGATCGCCGCGCAGTACACGCTGCAAGCACTGCGTGGTGACGCGATCGGCGCGAGCTTCGCGCTGCCCCGGCCAATGCGGCTCGTGCTGTGCGACGCGGCGGGCTTTCGCGAGGCCTTGAGCTGGCGGTTCGACAAGCCACCCGCAGCATCCAACGCGCCGCCCAGCCGCGTCGGCGCCGGCCCGAGTCTGGCCGGCGAGAAGGCCTTGCTCGCACGCATCTTCCGCGCGCCCTCGTTCAACACCGAAGGCGCGATCCGGCGCGGTCTCGGATGGAGCCTGTCCAAGGGCGACAGCCACACGATCGCGTCCGTCTATGCCGATCCGGCGATCTTGAACGAGTCGGTGGACGGCCAGCTTGGCGGCATCACCATTCCTACGCTGATCGTCTGGGGCGAGCACGATGAGTTGCTGCCACTGAAACTCGGCCAGCGCTTTGCTGCCGAGATCCCCGGCGCGCGGCTGGTCATCGTTCCCGACACCGGACATGCACCGATGATCGAGACACCGCAGGCCTTTCTCGCCGCGCTTGGCGACTTCCTGACGCGCTGAGCCGGCGATGGTCACTCCCTGCCTCCGCCTCGAGCTGCGCGCTTTCGCCCTCGCCATTGCGCTGCTGCTGTGCCCTGCTGCGTACGCGCAGACGCCGGCGCCGGCGCGCATTCCGGTCGTGGTCGACCTCGACATCGGCGACGACATCGACGACGGCTTCGCGCTGGCGCTGCTGCTCGCGAGCCCCGAGTTCGACGTTCGCGGCATCAGCACCGCCTGGGGCGACACCGCGCTGCGTGCGCGCATGGTGAAGCGGTTGCTGCGCGAACTCGGGCGCGGCGACGTGCCGGTCGCCGAAGGCATCGTCACGAAAAGCCAGACCGCGTTCACCCAGGCTCGCTGGGCGTCGGGTCCGCATCGGCCGGGTACGGCAGACCTTGCGCCGGCGCCCTCGACAGCGGATGCCACTTCGGTCGACTTCCTGCTCGCCCAGGCGGCACGTCAACCGGGCCAGCTCACACTGCTCGCACTCGGCCCGTTGACCAACGTGGCCGCGGCGATCCGACGCGACCCGCAGAGGTTTCGGCAGTTCAAGCAGGTGGTGCTGATGGGTGGCTCGGTGCGCGAGGGCTACAGCAAGTCAGACTATCTGCCCGCGCGCCCGCCCGACGCCGAATACAACATCGTGGCCGACACCGCGGCGGCGCAGACCGTGTTCGAGTCGGGCGTGCCCATCGTGATGATGCCGCTCGATGCGACCGCGGTGCGGCTGGACGACCAGAAGCGCGCGGCGCTGTTCGTCCACGGTTCCGTGCTCACCGATGCGCTCACGCTGATGTACCAGCAGTGGACCAACGCCTACCAGCCCTGGGCCAGCGCGACGCCGACGCTGTTCGACGTCGTGCCGGTGGCCTGGCTGCTGGAGCCGGCGGCGTGCCCGCTCACGCCGCTGCGCATCGTCGTCGATGCGCAGGGCTATACCCGCGAAGCGCCAGGTGCGCCGAACGCCCGGGTCTGCCTGAAGGTCGACAAGCAGGCGGTGCTCGACCGGCTGATGCGCGCGCTGTTGCGCTGACGGCTCCAGTCGAGAACGCGCTATCTGCTGCCGGGCGACGAAAGTGCCCCCGTCAACGAGACGGTAGGTGCGAGTGCCCAGTCGATGTGCTCGCGGACCATCAGGCTGCAGGCTTCACGGTCGCGAACGAGTGCGGCTCGCAATTCCGGGTTGTCGCGCTGATGCAGCGCATTGCCGGCCGCCACGGCGAGGTTGCGCCGCCAGCGCTCGAAACCGATGCGCCGGATGGGCCCGCCTTCGGTGTGGCGCAAGAAGTCGTCTTCCGACCAGGCCCAGAGCTGCAGCAGGTTCGCGTGGGTCAACGGCTCGCGCGTGTCGAAGTCGGGCAGGGTGCTGCGCTGCGCATACTTGTTCCACGGGCAGATGAGCTGGCAGTCGTCACAGCCGTAGATGCGGTTGCCCATCGCCGTGCGCAGTTCTTCGGGGATCGGGCCGTCGTGTTCGATGGTCAGGTAGGAGATGCAGCGCCGTGCGTCTACGCGGTACGGGGCGATGATGGCCTGCGTAGGGCAGACGTCGATGCAGGCGCTGCAGCTGCCGCAGTGTGAAGTCACCGGTTCCGACAAGGGCAGCGGCAGGTCGATGTAGATCTCGCCCAGGAAGAACATGGAGCCAGCCTCGCGGTGCAGCGCCAGCGTGTGCTTGCCGCGCCAGCCGATGCCGCTGCGCGAGGCGAGTTCCACTTCGAGCACGGGAGCGGAGTCGGTGAACGCGCGATGGCCGAAAGGCCCCACGGCCTGTGCCAGCCGTTCTGCGAGTTCCTGCAGGCGCGAGCGCAAGACCTTGTGATAGTCGCGCCCGCGGGCGTACATCGAGATGCCGGCTTGTTCAGGGTTGGCTATGCCTTGCCATTCGATGGCCTGCCAGTCGTCGGGCGTGTGGCGCGGCAGATAGTCCATGCGGGCTGTGATCACGCGGACGGTGCCTGGCACCAGCTCCGCAGGCCGTGCGCGCCTGACACCATGGGCCGCCATGTAGCCCATGCTGCCGTGAAAGCCGTTGCTCAACCACGCCAGCAAGCCGGGCTCGGCCGAAGACAGATCGACATCGGCCACGCCGATCTGGGAAAATCCCAGCGCCTTGGCCCATTCGCGCAGACCTGACATCAGCTCGAGCAGGCCCTCTTCATTCAACTCGCGAGCAACCGTCATTTGTCGATTCTAGGAACTCGCACCATGCTTTGGGCCGACGAGGCCGCTTGTACCGCCACCGCCCGGGCGCTGGCGCAGCGGCCGGCGCTTCGCGAGGCCTTCATCGAGTTGCATGGGACGCTGGGGGCCGGCAAGACCACCTTCGTGCGGCATTTGCTGCAGGCGCTGGGCGTGCAGGGCCGCATCAAGAGCCCGACCTATGCGGTGATGGAGTCGTATGAGTTGCCGGGTCTGAATGTCTCGCACTTCGATTTCTACCGCTTCAAGGACCCGCAGGAATTCGAAGACGCGGGTTTTCGCGATGTGTTCGCGAGCGGCGGCCTCAAGCTCGCCGAATGGCCCGAGCAAGCGGCCGGCCTCTTGCCCATGCCCGATCTGCGCATGGAACTCATTCCGCTGGATGGAGACGAACGCCGGGTGACATTCGACGCCTACACGACCCGCGGCCTGGCGCTGCTGCCCGACGCAGAGCCGATGAGGGCGTCTCCATGAAACGGCGAGACGCCTTGCGAGGGATGGGCGGCCTGGTCTTGCTGCTGGGCGCGCATGAGCTGGCCTTCGGCGCCAGCATCGTTGCCGTTCGCGTGTGGCCTGCCGCCGAGTACACGCGGGTGACGCTGGAGTCCGACACACCCTTGTCGCTCAAGCACTTCATGGCCGACAACCCGCAGCGCCTGGTGATCGACATCGACGGCCTGGAGTTGAGCCCGACCCTGCGCGAGCTGGTGGGCAAGGTGCGCTCCGACGACCCGTTCATCGAGGGCGTGCGTGTGGGGCAGAACCAGCCGCGCGTGGTGCGTCTGGTGATCGACCTCAAGCAGCCCACTGCGCCGCAGCTTTTCACGCTCGCACCGGTGGCGGCGTACCAGCACCGCGCGGTGTTCGACCTGCACCCCACGCACGAGCGCGACCCCTTGCGCGCGCTGGTCCAAGACAAGGCGCAGGCCGAGCAGAAGGCCGCGCAAGCGGTGCAGGATGCGCTGGGCGAGTTCATCGACAAGATGAATGCGCCGCCCGTTCCGGGGCGAGCGGCATCGGCGCCTGCGCCGGTGGCAGCAGCGTCTGCGCCACCGATCTCGCAGTCGCGCATCGACCGGCTGATCATCGTCGCGCTCGACCCAGGGCACGGCGGCGAAGATCCGGGCGCCACCGGCCCCACCGGCCTGCGTGAGAAGGACGTGGTGCTGGCGGTGGCGCTCAAGCTGCGCGACAGCATCAACGCCATCCCCGGCATGCGCGCCATGCTCACGCGCGATGCCGATTTTTTCGTGCCGCTGCAAGAGCGGGTGCGCAAGGCGCGTCGGGTGCAGGCCGACCTGTTCGTCTCGATCCACGCCGATGCGTTCTTCAAACCGCATGCGCGGGGTGCGTCGGTGTTCGCCTTGTCGCAAGGCGGCGCGACCAGCAGCACGGCGCGCTGGATGGCCGACAAGGAGAACGCGGCCGACCTGGTCGGTGGCGTCAACATCAAGGCCAAGGACGCGACCGTGCTGCGCACCTTGCTCGACATGAGCACCACCGCGCAGATCAAGGACAGCCTGAAGCTTGGCGGCGAGGTGTTGGGGCAGATTCGCAAGGTCGGTTATCTGCACAAGGGCAGCGTCGAGCAGGCCGGCTTCGCGGTGCTGAAGGCGCCCGACGTGCCATCGATCCTGGTCGAAACGGCCTTCATCTCCAACCCCGAAGAAGAGAAGAAGCTGCGCAGCGACGAGTACCGGGATCAACTGGTGGACGCGCTCACCTCGGGCATCAAGCGCTACTTCGCGAAGAACCCACCGCTGGCGCGGCAGCGCCAGCTCTGACATCCGGGCACGGCAGCGCCAGCTTTGACCGGCTGCTGTGCGCCGGCGTTCAGACAGTGGCCGGGGACTTGCGCCGGGCCTTCCACGCGCCGAAGAGCACCAGCACGCCGGGCAGCAAGATGGCGCCCCAGATGATCTTGTCGAGGTGCTCCTTGACCCACGGGATGTTGCCGAACAGGTAGCCTGCCATCGTCACGCCGCCGACCCACAAGATGGCGCCGCTCACGTCGAACAGCGTGAACTTGCTGCGCGTCATCTGTGCCACGCCGGCCACGAAGGGTGCGAACGTGCGCAGGAAGGGCATGAAACGCGCCGCGATGATGGTGACGCCGCCGTACTTTTCGTAGAAGGCGTGCGCCTGCTCGAAAGCTGTCTTGTTGAAGAAGCGGGAGTTCTCCCACTGGAACACCTTGGGGCCGAAGTAGCGCCCGATCGTGTAGTTGCTCTGGTTGCCCAGGATGGCCGCGGCGACCAGCAGGCCGATCGACACAGGCAGGCTCATCAGCCCGGCTCCGCACAGCGCACCCACCACGAACAGCAGCGAATCGCCAGGCAGAAAAGGCATCACCACGACGCCGGTCTCGACGAAGATGATCAGGAAGAGCAGGGCATAGACCCAGGTGCCGTAGGTCTGCACGAAGGTGGCCAGATGCACGTCTACATGCAGGATGAAATCGAGAAGGAAGGCGAGGATGTCCATGAGGTCGGATTATCGCGGGCGTTCATACAATGCAGCGATGAATGCCGTACAGCAGCCCAGTTCTCGTCGCCCCATCCGCGAGCTGCCCGATGAACTGATCAGCCAGATTGCCGCAGGCGAGGTGGTGGAGCGGCCCGCCTCGGTGGTGCGTGAACTCGTCGACAACGCGCTGGATGCAGGTGCCGCCGAGGTCGTCGTCAAGCTGATGGCAGGTGGCGTGCGCAGCATCGTGGTCGAAGACGACGGCGCCGGCATTCCGGCCAATGAATTGCCGCTCGCGCTGCGCCGCCATGCCACAAGCAAGATCGCCTCGCTCGATGAGCTTGAGAACGTGGCGACGATGGGCTTTCGCGGCGAGGCGCTGGCCGCCATTGCGTCCGTGGCCGAGCTGAGCATCGCCAGCCGCACGACGGGCGCTGCGCATGCGCAGCGCATCGACGCGCGTTCCGGCGAGCTGGTTCCGGCGGCGCGCGGCGTGGGCACCAGTGTCGAGGTGCGCGAGCTGTTCTTCAGCACGCCGGCGCGCCGCAAATTCCTGAAGACCGATGCAACCGAATTGGCGCATTGCATCGAAGCGGTGCGCCGGCATGCCTTGGTGCGCCCTGATGTCGGCTTTGCCGTGTGGCATGAAGGCAAGCTGGTGCAGCAATGGCGCCGGACACCGGGTCATGACCAACGGGTGCGCGAGGTGTTGAGCGACGAGTTCATCGTGGAGAGCCGCGAGGTGTTGTTCACGGCTGGCCCCTTGCGCATCACCGGTCGCGCCGGTACGCCGGCCGCGGCGCGTACGCGGGCCGATCAGCAATACGTGTACGTCAACGGCCGTTATGTACGCGACAAACTGCTTGCGCACGGTGTGCGTTCGGCCTATGAAGATGTGCTGCACGGCGGGCGGCAGCCGGCGTATGTGCTGTTCATCGAGATTGCGCCGGAGCGCGTCGACGTGAACGTGCACCCGACCAAGATCGAGGTGCGCTTTCGCGATTCGCGCGAGGTGCACCAGGCGGTGCGGCGCGCGGTGGAATCGGGGCTCGCCCCGTCACAGGCCGGGAGCATGGCGACGGCAGGCTCGGGGTCACCGCAACCGGTATCGTCGATGGAACCAGCATCGAATTTCCCGAGTTACACATCGAACTTTCGACCACTCGCTTCGCAGGCCTCACTTGGCTTGGAGCAAGTGGCCGTGTTGTATGCACAGGAAGCGCCTGCCGCGTGGGCGGCATCTGCCGCTCCGACCCTGCCCGTCACCGCAGGCATGCTGCCCGCAGGCGATTGGCCTCTCGGCAAGGCCGTGGCGCAAATCGGCGGCGTGTTCGTGCTGGCCGAGAACGCGCAGGGGCTGGTCATCGTCGACATGCATGCGGCGCATGAACGCATCGTCTATGAGCGCCTGAAGGCAAGCCTCGGCGCTGCGGCCATCGAGTCGCAGCCGTTGCTGATCCCTGCCACCTTTGCGGCCACCGCGCAAGAGATCGCCACGGCCGAGGCGCAGGCCGACAACTTGTTGAGGCTGGGGCTCGACGTCTCCGTGCTGTCGGCCACCACGCTGGCTGTTCGCTCGCGGCCGGCTGCATTGGCGGGCGGCGACGTGGTCGAACTGGCGCGCAGCGTGCTGGCCGAGCTGGCGCAATACGACGCGAGCAGCGTGATTCAACGCGCGCAAGACGAACTGCTCTCGACCATGGCATGCCACGGTGCCGTGCGCGCGAACCGCCAGCTGACGATCGATGAGATGAACGGGCTGTTGCGCGACATGGAACGCACCGAGCGCTCCGATCAATGCAACCATGGCCGCCCGACCTGGCGGCAGATCACGATGAAGGAGCTTGACGCCTTGTTCTGGCGCGGGCGCTGATCCGATGGGTCACAACTTTCTGTCGGCTTTCCCTGGATTCATTGGCAGACTGCCGATCTTCATCCCGGTGATACGCCATGGCGTGTCCTTGATCATCTTGCTGCTGTGCAACCGCATCCGCCAATGGGTCGGCGACTCGGTGGTGTCGGCGTTCGAGAAGCTGATGGGCCTGGTGCTGACCGCGATTGCGGTGGAGATGATTCTTTGCGGGATTGAAACGCTACTTTCTCGGTAAGCAGTCGGCATTTCGAGAGCGAACGAGTTGCCCGTTCCCAAAGAAAAACCCCGTCCGGCTTTCGCCGCACGGGGTTTTGATTTTCTTCTTCAGGCAGTCGAGAGACTGCGGCCGAATCAGAAGATGTAGATCACGCCTACTGCGAAGCCGGTGCCAGCCTTCGGGATGGTCGACGTATTCTTTTCGTCGGCATGCCCGATTTCGGCGTAGGCGATGGTGTTCTTCAGCACTTCCTTGTTGGCGTAAACCTCGTAAGCCTTGCCCTTGGTGTCACGGTTGCGTGCGGCCAAAGCGCCGAAGTTGAAGCCAGCCACAGGAACGTTGACACCAACGTTGAAGCCACGGGATTTGTCAACGAGCGCGGGGCTCGCGGTGGTGTCGGCGACACCGCCGTCTGCGTAGCCTGCCATGACCTTGACAACGCCAAAGTCGTAGGCGCCTGCAATCGAAGCGAATCGCTCGGTGGTTTCGGTGCGCTTGGACTCGAACGAGCCTGCGACGGAGAGTCCACCGAGGGTGTAGGTCACGCCAACGGAACCGTGCGCCTTGTTACCAACCACATTGCCTTCAGGCACAAAACCCAGCTGCACCTTGAGGCCAGCGATGGTCGGCGAGATGTATTGCAGCGAGCGGCCTTCGCGACCACGGCCCCAGATGGCAGCGTTGGCATAGCCGAAGGACGACACACCATTCGAAGCGCCGTTGAAGTCGAAGTCGATCATCGTCTGGAAGGGCACCGAATCTTGCTTGCCAAGACGGACTTCACCGAAGTCACCAGAGAAACCCAACCAAGCTTGACGATTGAAGAATGCGCCACCCGGGTTCACCTCGCCGTTGCTGGTGATGCCACCCGATTGCAAATCGAATTTCGCCTTGATGCCCGATCCGACGTCGGTGCTGCCCTTGATGCCGAAACGGCTGGTCGAATTGCCGTTGCTGGAACCATTGTCGCCACCGGAGTGGAAATCGTTTTTCAGGTCGGTCGCATCGTCAAAAACGCTCTTGCCATAGCTGGCATCGAGCAGGCCATAGACGACCATTTGAGCTTGAGCAGCGCCGGCCATGCCGAGGAGGATGGCGGCGGGGATGAGTGCTTTGATGGCTTTCATGTTGAAGCTTTCGTAGGGGTTTGCGAGGAGGTTTGAGTCTAGTGGGCGATAGCTCCACTGCGAAGCCGCGCCGTGCTTTCGGTGGTGGAAACACAACAAAACGGATTCGACACATCGGCGCCCGTTGTGTGGGCGGCTCCATGCCGGCCTAGCGGCCCCGCTGATGCGCGGGCGCTTCCAAACGCTTGGCGAGGAAAGACAGGAGCAAGGTCAGTGCCAAGTACAAGGCCGAGATGGCGAGGTACGGTTCCCAATAGCGTGAGTACGCGCCGGCCACGGTGCGCGCGGCCAATGCCAATTCGGCCAGGCCGATGGCAGACACCAGCGACGAGTCCTTGATGAGCGTGACGCCTTCGTTGACGAGTGCCGGCAGCATGCGTCTGAACGCTTGCGGCAGCACGATGAAGCGCATGGCCTGCGGATGCGTAAGGCCGAGGCTGTAGCTGGCCTGCGTCTGCCCCAGGTGAATGCTCTGAATGCCCGCGCGAAAGATCTCCGAGATGTAGGCACCGGCGTTCAGGCTCAGCGCGAGCGCCCCTGAAAAGAATGCGCCATGCGATTGCCGGAACTCGCGCGCAGCTTCGCCCGCGAGCAGCAGGCCGTTGTCTGGGTGGATCAGCGCCGGCATCACTGCGAAATGCACCAGCAGGATCTGCACGAAGAGCGGCGTGCCGCGAAAGAAGGTCACGTAGCCCACGGTGATGGTCCGCGACAGCTTCAGTGCCAGCGCGAGCGGCGCGGATCGTGGTTGCGGCGCGTCGCGCGAGCTGCTGATCAGCCCGAGCAACACGCCCGCGCCGATAGAGACGATGGTCAGCGTGATCGTCGTCCACAGCCCCTCGAGGAACAAGGGGCCGTAGCCGGCCAGGATGCTCCAGCGCAGATCCATCGCCGGCTCTCGTTGTTACTTCGACGCGGCGGAAGCGGGTGCGCTTGCTGCAGTGGCGCCGAAGTACTTGGCGAAGATCTGGTCGTAGGTGCCGTCGGCCTTGATATCGGCCAGTCCCTTGTTGAGCTTGCCTTGCAGGTCGGCATTGCCCTTCTTCACCACCAGGCCGTATTGCTCGGGCGCGAAGGCCTTGTCGGCGACGGTCTTGAACTTGCTGCCAGCGTTGTTGGTCACGTAGTTGATGACCACGCCGTTGTCGGCGACGACGGCGTCCACACCACCTGCCTCGAGTTCCTTGAGTGCGAGCGGGGTCGACTCGAAGCGTTTGATGTTGGGGCTGGTCTTGCCTTGCAGCTTGCTCACCACTTCATCGCCGGTGGTGCCGGTCTGCACGCCAACCTTGAGCTTCTTCAGGTCATCGAACTTGGAAATCTTGGACGTGGCCTTCACTGCGATGAGCTGTTGCGCGTCGAAGTAAGGGTTGCTGAAGTCCATGGTCTGCTTGCGCTCGTCGGTGATGGTGACGGCCGAGACGATGATGTCGCGGTCACCTTGAGCCAGGTTGTTGAAGATGCCTTCCCATGGCGTGTTGATGAACTTGACCTCGATACCTGCCTTCTTGGCGACGGCGCTGAGCACGTCGATGTCGAAGCCGACGATCTCGCCCTTCTCGTTCTGCGATTCGAAGGGGGCGTAGGCCGCGTCGGTGCCGACAGCGTAGACCTTGGCCGGTGCGGGCGCCGGAGCCGAGGCCACGGGCGCCGCTGCGGGCGGAGGAGGCGGTTCGGTCTTGCTGCAGGCTGCAAGCACGACGCCTGCGATCAAAAGTCCGGCGGTCTGAAGAAAGCGGCGGGTGGAAATGGCGTTCATGGACATCCTCGAATGGGGCCGTTTGGAGGCGCCAGCATCAAGCCGGTCGCGCGAAGGGGCACCAGTGTACTGGCGGTGCTGAGCCCTGGGTGCAACGGCTCAGCAAGATGCGAGCCACGCAAACTGATGGTCAGCTCGCGTCGGCATTCAGCCGCGCCATCTCGTCGGCAGTGAATCCGGCGGCTTCACGCGCGGGCCAGTTGAAGGGCGGCCGCAGCTTCGGCGCTTCATGGCGCCGCGTGAGCTCGGCGTAGTGCGACACCGGGTCGAGCCCATCGCGCTCGCACAGCCAGCGGTACCAGTGGTTTCCAATGGCCACGTGGCCTACCTCGTCGCGCAGGATCACGTCGAGGATCTCGACTGCGCGTGCATCGCCCGCCTTCGCGAACTTGGCCTGCAGCGGCGGCGTGGCGTCCAGGCCGCGCGCTTCCAGCGTGCGCGGCACGAGCGCCATGCGCGCGACCACATCGCTCGAGGTGCGCTGCGTCATGGCCCACAAGCCATCGTGGGCGTTGAAGTCGCCGTAGTCGTGGCCCAGACTCAGCAGGTGCTCACGAAGCAGGCTGAAGTGCAGCGCCTCTTCGCTCGCCACGCGCAACCAGTCCACATAAAACACCACCGGCATGTGCGTGAAGCGGAATGCCGCGTCGAGCGCCAGGTTGATCGCGTTGAACTCGATGTGCGCGATCGAGTGGATCAGGGCCGCACGGCCTTCGGGTGTGAACGGCGTGCGCGAGGGCACTTCGCGGGCCGACAGCAGCTGCGGCTTCTCGGGTCGGCCGGGCAGGTCATCGGGTGCGTCGAACGCGGTCTCGGGGTCGACGAGGCGGATGTTCAATCCGGCAAACAAGGCGCGCGCCCCGGCGGCCTTGGTCACTGGGTCGCGCATGCACAAGACCTCCAGGGCGCGTTGTCTCGGGTTCATCTTTAGAATTATCGGCTTCGCAAACCGGAACACGCCCATGGCCATCTATCAACTCGGGGAGACGAGCCCCGACATCGCCGACACGGCCTGGGTGGCCGACAGCGCACAGGTGATCGGCAATGTGTCCCTGGCTGACGGTGCCAGCGCGTGGTTCGGCGTGGTGATGCGCGGCGACACCGAACGCATCGTCATCGGCAAGAACACCAATGTGCAAGACGGTTCGGTGATCCACGCCGACCCCGGGTTCCCGACAGTTCTGGAAGACAACGTGACCGTGGGCCACCAGGTGATGCTGCACGGCTGCACGATCGGCGAAGGATCGTTGATCGGCATCCAGGCCGTGGTGCTCAACGGCGCGAAGATCGGCAAGCACTGCCTCGTGGGTGCCGGTTCACTGGTGACCGAGAACAAGGAGTTTCCCGACGGTTCGATGATCCTCGGCTCGCCGGCCAAGGTCGTGCGCGCCCTCACGCCCGAGCAGATGGAAGGCCTCCAGCGCACGGCCTTGCACTATGTCGAGAACGCCAAGCGCTACCGGGTTGGCTTGAAGAAATTGGCCTGATGAGCGAACTGCACAAGTTTCTGTTCGAAGGCTTGCCGGTCCGCGGCCTGCTGGTTCGGCTGACAGACGACTGGCGCGAGGTGCTGCGCCGCCGCGAGAAGGCGCAAGACACTTTTCCGCAGCCCGTACGCGCCTTGCTGGGCGAGATGGCAGCGGCCGGCGTGCTGATGCAATCCAACATCAAGTTCAACGGTTCGCTGATCATCCAGATCTACGGCGATGGCCCGGTGAAACTCGCGGTGACCGAGGTGCAACCCGACCTTGCGTTTCGCGTCACCGCCAAGGTCGTCGGCGAGATGCCCGATCGCGCGCAGCTCGACACGCTGCTCAACGTGAACGGTGGCGGCCGCTGTGCCATCACGCTCGACCCGAAGGAGCGCTTCCCGGGCCAACAGCCCTATCAGGGCGTGGTGGCCTTGCACGGCGACCAGCGCGAGCCCTTGCATCACCTGAGCGAAGTGCTCGAGCACTACATGCTGCAGTCGGAGCAACTCGACACCAAGCTCATCCTCGCGGCCAACGACGAGGTTGCAGCGGGCCTCTTGATCCAGCGCCTGCCGGTCGAAGGCACCGGCAATCTCGGCCGGAAGAATGAAGACGAGATCGGCATCAGCGAGGCCTACAACCGCATCGCGCATCTCACGGCCACGCTGACGAGCGAAGAGCTGCTGACGCTCGATGCCGACACCGTGTTGCGCCGCCTCTACTGGGAAGAGAAGGTCGTTCGCTATGAACCGGTGCAGCCGCGCTTCGCTTGCACCTGCTCGCGCGAACGCGTGGGCAACATGCTCAAGAGTCTGGGGCGCGACGAGATCGAGGGCATCGTCGTCGAGCAGGGGCGGGTCGAGATCGCGTGCGATTTCTGCGGCACCAAATATCACTTCGACCCGGTGGACGTGGGTGAACTGTTCACGCCGCAGGGACGGCAGGCGCCCGGTTCGGCTACGCTCAACTGAGAAATGACTACCCCGACGTCGCTGCGCTGCCCGCCTTGCAGGCTCGGACCCCGAGGCGGCTGAGCGCCGACGGAAAAGGACACACACCATGGGCTACGCACTGCTGAAACTGCTGCATCTCGGCTCCGTCGTGATCTGGATCGGCGGAATGTTCTTCGCCCTGTTCTGTCTACGCCCGGCTGCGGCGACGCTGGAGCCCCAGGTGCGGGTGCCCTTCATGGCCAAGGTGCTGGGTGGCTTCTTTTCGATCGTGCTGTGGTTGGCCCTGGCCGCGATTGCCAGTGGCGTGGCGATGGTGGTGTGGGTTGCACAGACCGCCCGTTCGACCGGCGCGCCGTTCAACATGCCGGCGGACTGGATGGCGATGGCGGCACTGGGCTTGCTGATGCTGGCGATCTTCGGCCACATCCGCTTCGCGCTCTACAAGCGCTTGCAGCGAGCCGTGACGGCGCAGGACTGGAAGGCGGGTGGTGCCGCGATCACCGAGATTCGCTTCTGGGTGGGCGCCAATCTTTCGCTGGGCGCCTTGATCATCGTGATCGTGGTGCTGGGCGCCGCGACCTGACAGGGTTATCTGCGCGGCAGCAGGTGCCGTTCGCAGTCGACATCGCCGCAGCGCTCGCAGGTCCATTGCCAACGAACCGCTGCGGCGTCATCAGCTTCGACCGATGACTGCATTGCGTGCCGAACGGCCGCGAGGGCGGAAGCCAGCCTCGCCGGCCCCGATCCACTGACGACGGAGTAAGCCACGCCGGCGCGCGCAAGGCTGGCGCGCACTTGGGTCGTGACGGGTTCGCGCACCTGCGGGCCGTCGCGTTGCAAGCCATCGGGCAGCCACGGCAGGTCGAGCGCGGTGAGCAGCGTCAGGGCGTAGCCTCGTTGCGTTTCCTCGGCCTGGGCATACAGGCTGCGATCGCCGAACACATGCTCGCTGTAGACCGCGATCATCAATGCGGTGGTGTCGGCGATCACGATGTCGTGGGTCTGTGCTGCCTCGGCGATTCGGCGTGTTTGCTCGTCGGCGATGCCGGCCTGCTCATGGACCTGGGGCGTGCGTCCATGCTGTTCGCAGAACTCGCGCAGGTATTCGGCGATGAGCGCCACGTCGTTGCCTTCGGCCCGCAAGGTGTCGGCGAGCTCATGGGCCAGTGTGGTCTTGCCGGTGCTCTCGGCGCCGAGCAGGGCAATCACCCGGCTCATGGCTGCGCCGCGAGCCGCTGCCAGGCCCGCCAGCCGACGAAGGACATCGCGATGAAGATCAGGTACAGCAACACCGTCAGCCACAGGCCCTTGTAGGCGAAGAGCGCCACGCTGACGACGTTGACGACGATCCAGGCCGACCAGTTCTCGACGTACTTGCGGCCGAGCAGCCACTGGCCGACGAGGCTGCCTGCGGTGGGGAAGGCGTCCCACCATGGCACGTCGGTGTCGGTGTAGTGCTTGAGGAAAAGGCCCGTGGCGGGCCATGCAACGACGAGCACGCCAAGCATCAGCCAGCGTCCACGCGGGCTCAGCGATCGCACCTTCAAGGCCGAGCCATCGGCCTGCTTGCTACTGAGCCATTGCCACCAGCCCCAGCCGGCCACCACGGCGAAGAAGATCTGTAGGCTGGCATCGCCGTAGAGCTTGCTGTTCCAGAACAGCGCGAAGTACAGCAGCGAACTGACGATGGCCAGCGGCCAGCCCGTGGCATTGACGCGGATGTTGCAGACCACCATCGCGATGGCCAGCACGAAGGCCACGATCTCAAGCCAGGTGACCGGCGATCCCCAGAGAGTGAAGGCTGCAGCGAAGAAAGGCTGCACCGCCTGCAGCAGCGCACTCATTCGCGGTTCAAACGCCGCCGGGCCGACATCACGTCAGCGCTTGGCGGTCGACACCTGGACGTAGATCTCGTCCGGCTTGATCATGCCCAGTTCGAAGCGTGCTTTTTCCTCGACCATCTCCAGGCCTTCCTTCAGGTCACGCACTTCGGCGGTGATCTGGTCATTGCGTGCGTGCGCGGCCTCGTTCTGGGTCTTCTGCTCCAGCAGTTTGGTTTGCAGTTCCATCACCCGCGGCACGCCACCCTTGCCGAACCACAGTTCAGCGTGCACAAGCCCCAACAGGGCCAGCAAAGCGAAGGTGACCAAGCGCAACGTACCGCCTCAGGAGACTGCGACGGCCGGCGCAGCCAGGCCAAACAGAGTAACAACGCACGGAACGGGCTTCGCCCGGCCGTAGCGTTGGCGCCCCCTCAGGGGGCAGGAGCGAAGCGACGTGGGGGCCATCACCTCAAGTTGTAGAAGGCCGCGCGGCCAGGGTAGCTGGCGACATCGCCGAGGTCTTCTTCGATGCGAAGCAGCTGGTTGTACTTGGCCATGCGATCGCTGCGGCTCATCGAGCCGGTCTTGATCTGGCCGGCGTTGGTGCCGACCGCGATGTCGGCGATGGTCGAGTCTTCGGTCTCGCCGGAACGATGGCTGATCACAGCCGTGTAATTGGCGCGCTTGGCCATCTCGATCGCGGCAAAGGTCTCGGTCAGTGTGCCGATCTGGTTGATCTTGATCAGGATGGAGTTGGCGATGCGCTTCTCGATGCCTTCGCGCAGGATCTTGGTATTGGTGACGAAGAGGTCGTCTCCGACCAGCTGCACCTTGCTCGCGAGGCGTTCGGTCAGGTGCTTCCAGCCGTCCCAGTCGCCTTCGTGCATGCCGTCTTCGATGCTGATGATCGGGTATTTGTCGACCCAGTTGGCCAGCACGTCGGTCCACTCGGGTGCCGACAACGTGAGGCCTTCGCTGCCCAGCACGTACTTGCCGTCCTTGTAGAACTCGCTGGCGGCGCAGTCGAGGCCGATGGCGATCTGTTCGCCGGCTGCGTAGCCAGCCTTGTCGATGGCTTCCAGGATCATCTGGATCGCTGCTTCATGGTTCGCCACGCTCGGCGCGAAACCACCTTCGTCGCCGACGGCAGTGCTCATGCCCTTGGCGTCGATGATCTTCTTCAGTGCATGGAATACCTCGGCACCGTAGCGCACCGCTTCGCGAAAGCTCGGAGCACCCACGGGGATGATCATCAGCTCTTGCAGGTCGAGGTTGTTGTTGGCGTGGGCACCGCCGTTGATGACGTTCATCATCGGCACCGGCATCTGCATCGCACCCGAGCCGCCGAAGTAGCGGTACAGCGGCAGGCCGCTTTCTTCGGCCGCAGCGCGCGCCACGGCCATCGACACGGCCAGCGTGGCGTTGGCACCCAGGCGGCTCTTGTTGTCGGTGCCGTCCAGGTCGATCAGCGTGCGGTCGAGGAAGGCCTGCTCCGAGGCGTCGAGACCGAGCACGGCTTCGCTGATCTCGGTGTTGACGTGCTCCACGGCCTTGAGCACGCCCTTGCCGAGGTAACGCGACTTGTCGCCGTCGCGCAGCTCGATGGCTTCGCGCGAACCGGTGGATGCGCCCGAAGGCACGGCGGCGCGGCCCATGGTGCCCGACTCGAGCAGCACATCGCATTCGACGGTGGGGTTGCCGCGGCTGTCGAGAATCTCGCGCCCGACGATGTCAACAATGGCACTCATTCATCTTCCTCTTGTTCAAGAAAAACAGGGGTTCGCACGAAGCGATTGATCGGGCAACGCCCAAGGCCCGGGTTTCCCGGGCCGATGGGTGGCGCCCCTCGGGGGCAGGAGCGAAAAGCGACTGGGGGGCCATATCAGCAAGAGAAATCGTTCTCGAGCAGCGGTTGCTGCTTGATCACACGGTCGAGTGCGAGCAGTTGCTCGAGCAGCGCCTTCATGTGCTTCAACGGCACCGCGTTCGGCCCGTCGCTCATCGCGTTCTTCGGGTCGGGATGCGTTTCCATGAACACGCCTGCCACGCCGACAGCAATGGCTGCACGCGCGAGCACTGGCACGAACTCCCGTTGTCCGCCGGAGCTGGTGCCCTGGCCGCCGGGCAGCTGCACCGAGTGGGTGGCATCGAACACGACAGGCGCGCCGGTCTCGCGCATGATGGCCAGCGAACGCATGTCGCTGACCAGGTTGTTGTAGCCGAAGCTCGCACCACGTTCACAGGCCATGAAGTTGTCTTCGCTCAGGCCCTTGGCCTTGGCGGCCGCGCGGGCCTTGTCGATGACGTTCTTCATGTCGTGCGGCGCGAGGAACTGGCCCTTCTTGATGTTCACCGGCTTGCCCGATTGCGCCACTGCATGGATGAAGTCGGTCTGCCGGCACAGGAAGGCGGGGGTCTGCAGCACGTCGACCACTGAAGCCACCGTGCCGATCTCTTCGATGCTGTGAACGTCCGTCAGGATGGGCACTTTCAACTCGCGCTTCACCTTGCCAAGAATCTCCAGGCCCTTTTCCATGCCCGGTCCGCGAAACGTGGTGCCCGACGAGCGGTTGGCCTTGTCGTAGCTGCTCTTGAAGATGAAGGGAATGCCGAGCGCTGTCGTCATTTCCTTCAGCGCGCCCGCCACGTCGATCTGCAACTGCTCAGATTCGACGACGCAAGGGCCGGCGATCAGGAAGAACGGCTTGTCGATGCCGATGTCGAATCCACACAACTTCATGACGACCCCCTTGATGCGTTCCGCAACTGCTCCCCGAGGGGATGCTCGCCTGACTTGAGATGGCTCGGCGTCTGGCTCATGCTGCCACCTTTTCAGTACGCGACGCCTGATGCGCCAGGGCCGCTTCGATGTACGACTTGAACAGCGGGTGGCCGCCCCACGGAGTCGACTTGAACTCGGGGTGGAACTGCACGCCCATGAACCAAGGGTGCACGTTGCGGGGCAGTTCGACGATCTCGGTGAGCCGCTCGCGCTGCGTCAGCGCCGAGATCACGAGGCCGGCGTCGGTCAGCTTGTCGAGGTAGTTCACGTTGGCTTCGTAGCGGTGGCGGTGGCGCTCGGTGACCACGTCGCCATAGATCTCGTGGGCCAGCGTGCCGGGCTTCACGTCGGAGCTCTGCGCGCCCAGGCGCATGGTGCCGCCGAGGTCGGAGTGGACATCGCGCTTCTGGATCGAGCCGTCGGCGTCTTGCCACTCTTCGATCAGCGCGATCACGGGGTGAGGCGTGTCGGCCTCGAACTCGGTGCTGTTGGCGTCGGGCAGGTCGGCCTTGTGGCGGGCGAACTCGATGGTCGCGACCTGCATGCCCAGGCAGATGCCGAGGTAGGGCAGCTTGTGCTCGCGCGCAAACTGCGCAGTGAGGATCTTGCCTTCGACGCCGCGCTTGCCAAAGCCGCCCGGCACCAGGATGGCGTCGAAGCGCGCCAGCTGGTTCACGTTGGCGGCGCTCAGCGTCTCGGAGTCGACGTATTCGATGTTGACCTTGGCGTGGTTGGCGATGCCGGCGTGGCGCAGCGCTTCGTTGAGCGACTTGTACGAGTCCGACAGGTCGGTGTACTTGCCGCACATGCCGATCGTCACCTCGCGCTGCGGGTGCTCGACCTCGCGTACCAGGTCGTCCCAGCGCTTCAGGTTGGCGGGCGGGGTGTTGATGCGCAGCTTGTCGCAGATCAGGCCGTCGAGGCCTTGCTCGTGCAGCATGCGCGGCACCTTGTAGATGGTGTCGGCGTCCCACACCGAGATCACGCCCCATTCGGGCACGTTGGTGAAGAGAGAGATCTTCTCGCGCTCTTCGTCGGGAATGGCGCGGTCGGCACGGCACAGCAAGGCGTCGGGCTGGATGCCGATCTCGCGCATCTTCTGCACCGTGTGTTGCGTGGGCTTGGTCTTCAGCTCGCCCGCCGCAGCGATGTAAGGCACGTAAGTCAGGTGCACGAAGGCGCAGCTGTTGGGGCCCATGCGCAGGCTCATCTGGCGCACGGCTTCGAGGAAGGGCAGGGACTCGATGTCGCCCACCGTACCGCCGATTTCCACAATGGCCACGTCGACCGCATGGTCGGTGCCGAAGCCGGCACCGCGCTTGACGAAGTCCTGGATCTCATTGGTGACGTGCGGGATCACCTGCACCGTCTTGCCGAGGTAGTCGCCGCGGCGCTCCTTCTCGAGCACGCTCTTGTAGATTTGACCGGTGGTGAAGTTGTTGGTCTTCTTCATCTTGGTCGTGATGAAGCGCTCATAGTGGCCCAGGTCGAGGTCGGTCTCGGCCCCGTCGTCGGTGACGAACACCTCGCCGTGCTGAAACGGCGACATGGTGCCCGGATCGACGTTGAGGTACGGGTCGAGCTTGATGAGGGTGACCTTGAGGCCGCGCGATTCGAGAATCGCCGCAAGCGATGCAGCCGCGATGCCCTTGCCCAGCGAGGACACCACACCGCCGGTGACAAAGACGAACTTGGTCATTGCTGTGGCACTTGCTTGTTGCAAATGCTCTGGTGGTAAAGCGCGATTATAGGCGTGCGCCCGTCGGTCCAAGGCGATGACGGCAGAGCGTTCGTGGGTTCACGCGACGGCCGGCACCCGGGCCAGTTCTTCCAGCCACTTCAGCGCTTCGGCGACTGTTTCTCCGGGCTTCTCGAAGGGAAACAAATGCGAGCCTTCGATCCACGACACACGGCCCTCGGCCAGGCGTTCGGTGGCGCTCATGCCCACTTGCCGAACCTCGGTCGATTGCGTGCCGCCGATGAAGGCCAACGGGCATTGCAGCGGGTGCTTGCGCAAGAACCCGGGGATGTCGTGGGCGATGGTGTTGTAGATGGCGGTCTCCACATCCCGATGAAAGCTCAGCGTGTAGCCGCGCTCCAGCGGCGGTTGCGAAGGCTCGATGCCGCTCCGGATGTAGTCGTTCAGCACCTGCGGGTCCCAGCGGGCGAACGAGGCCTTGTCTGCAAAGTGCTTGTGCGCAGCGGCCAGCGTCGGCCAGTGCTGGCGGCGGCGCGCCGACACGCTGGCCGGCGAGAAGCGCGCGCCCCAGCCGGTGAACTTGGCGAACTGGATGGTCGGCGTGAGCAGGCCGCCGATGATGGGCGAGTCGAGCATCAGCACCGCGCGTGCCAGCTCCGGGCGCTTTGCAGCGGCCAGCACGCTGAGGAAGCCGCCCAGCGAATGGCCGACGAAGAAGGCCGGCTCCTCGACATGCGTTTCGGCGAAATGGAGCAGCTGGTCGCGCAGCCGCGGCCAGTGGTTGGTCACCGGGTACTTCGGGTCGTGGCCATACTTCTCGATGGCGTGCACGGTGTAGCCCGCATCGCGCCACGCGTCCAACAGCAGTCGGTAAGTGCCCGCCGGGAAACTGTTGCCGTGCGAGAAGACGATGCTTCCCAGCGAAGGCGTCTTCGGCATCAGATGATCTTTTCACCCGGGTGGGTGATCTTGCGCATGGGCTCGTAGCGCTCCGACCGGGTCATCAGCGGGTGTGCGGCGGCCTGGCCGACCCATTGCGGGTCTTCGATCGACTCGAACACCTGCCGCAGCTTCTTGCCCCAGGCGCCCCGGATCATCGCGAAATACGGGTTGTGCTCGTCGATGCAGACGATCTGCTCGGTCTGCAGCGAATCGGCCTGGTACACCAGCAGGTCGAGCGGCAAGCCGACCGACAAGTTGGACTTGAGCGTCGAGTCCATCGACACCAGCGCGCACTTGGCGGCTTCGTCGAGCGGCGTGTGCGGCGTGATCATGCGGTCGAGCACCGGCTTGCCGTACTTCGATTCGCCCACCTGGAAGTAGCAGGTCTCGCGCGTGGCCTCGATGAAATTGCCGGCCGAGTACATCAGGAAGAGGCGCATGCCTTCCCCGGCGATCTGCCCGCCGAAGATCATCGAGGCGTTGAAGTCGACGCCGGCCTGCTTGAGCGAAGGGCCGTCCTGGTCGTAGACGCGGCGCACGGCGCTGCCGAGCACCCGCACGGCGTCGAACATGCTCGTCGCGTTCCAGATCGTGATCGGTGTGTCGTCGCCGTTCTCCACCTTTTCTACCTGCAGGATCTCGCGCACCGATTGCGAAATCGACAGGTTGCCCGCCGACAGCAGCACCATGAAGCGGTCGCCCGGCTTTTCGTAGACCATCATCTTGCGGTAGGTGCTGATCTGGTCCAGGCCCGCGTTGGTGCGCGAGTCGGAAAGAAACACCAGGCCGGCATCGAGCTTGATGCCCACGCAGTAGGTCATGTCTTGCTTTCTTGAAGGGTCTTCAGACGGTAAAGCGCGTCCAGCGCTTCCTTGGGCGACAGCATATCGGGATTGATCGCGGCCAGCGCCTTGTCCACGGCCGAAGCCTCGGCTTCGGCCTGCGGCGCCGGCGCGGCGAACAGGTCGATTTGCGCATTGGCCGACTTCTGCTGTGCCTCCAGCGCTTCGAGCGCGCCGCGCGCCTGCCGCACCAGCGTGGCGGGCATGCCGGCCAGGCGCGCCACCTGCACGCCGTAGCTGCGGCTCGCGGGCCCGGCCTGGATGTCGTGCAGGAACACGATGTCGTCGCCGCTCTCGGCGGCCGACACGTGCACGTTGAGCGCGCGATCGTGCTTCACCGGGAACTCAGTCAACTCGAAGTAGTGCGTGGCGAACAGCGTGAACGCGCGGTTGCGCTCGTGCAGGTGGCTCGCGATCGCGCCGGCCAAAGCCAGGCCGTCGAAGGTCGAGGTGCCACGGCCGATCTCGTCCATCAACACCAGCGATTGTTCGCTCGCGCTGTGGATGATGGCCGCGGCCTCGGTCATCTCGACCATGAAGGTCGACTGCGCGTTGGCCAGGTCGTCGGCCGCGCCGATGCGAGTGTGAATGGCGTCGATGGGCCCCAGCCGGCAGGCCGTCGCAGGCACGAAGGAGCCCACCGCGGCGAGCAGCACGATCAGCGCCACCTGGCGCATGAAGGTGCTCTTGCCGCCCATGTTGGGCCCGGTGATCACGAGCATCTTGCGTGTCGCATCGAGCCGGCAGTCGTTGGCCATGAAGTTGCCTGCACCGGTCTCGGCAAGGCGCGCTTCCACCACCGGGTGGCGGCCGGCCTCGATGTCGATGCAAGGCTCCCGCACGAAGCTCGGCCGGCACCAGCCGAGCGTCGTGGCGCGCTCGGAGAGTGCGGCCAGTGCGTCCAGGCTCGCGAGTGCGCGCGCCAGGCCGCTCAGCTCATCGAGATGGGTTTGCAGCTTGTCGATCACCTCGTCGTACAGCATCTTCTCTCGCGCCAGCGAGCGGTCTTGCGCCGACAGCGCCTTGTCTTCGAACGCCTTCAGCTCCGGCGTGATGAAGCGCTCGGCGTTCTTCAGCGTCTGGCGGCGCTGGTAGTCCATCGGCACCTTCGCCGCCTGGCCTTGCGTCACTTCGATGTAGAAGCCGTGCACCTTGTTGTATTGAACGCGCAGGTTGGCGATGCCGGTGCGCGTGCGTTCGCGTGTCTCCAGGTCGAGCAGGAAGGCATCGCAGTTCTCGCTGATGCCGCGCAGCTCGTCGAGCGGTGCGTCGTAGCCGGTGGCGATCACGCCGCCGTCGCGCAGCAGCACCGCAGGCTCTTCGGCAATCGCAGTGCGAAGCAGCGCTTCGATCTCGGGCGAGGGGTTCAGCGCCTCGGCCAGCATGTCGAGCAGCAAGGCTGCGCCCGTCGGTACCAGCGCGCGCAGAGCAGGCAGGCCTTGCAGCGTGACGCGCAGGCCGGTCAGCTCGCGCGGCCGCACCTGGCGCAACGCGATGCGCGCCGTGATGCGCTCGACATCGCTCACGTGGCGCATGGCCTCGCGCAGCGGCTCGGGCGAGCGGTCGCTCAGCACCTGGATCGCGTCGTGCCGCTGTGTGGCCACCGTGCGCTCGCGCAGGGGGTGCGTGAGCCAGTGCCGCAGCGCGCGGCTGCCCATGCCGGTGCGGCAGGTGTCCAGCAGCGACAACAGCGTCGGCGCGTCGTCGCCGCGCAGCGTCTGCGTGAGTTCGAGGTTGCGGTGCGTG
>Ga0307513_10001124_pt1 | contig 38790 bp, 26 predicted proteins | sample 15_EM_MG_FD_202174 | JGI IMG/M metagenome (GOLD analysis project Ga0307513, IMG submission 202174) | Populus trichocarpa ectomycorrhiza microbial communities from riparian zone in the Pacific Northwest, United States - 15_EM | ecosystem: Host-associated > Plants > Roots > Unclassified | place...
GCTGTGCAGGATCTTGTTACTTTGGCTAGCTAAACCTATCTTGGGCTGATGTCGCGATTTACAGGGATATTCGTGACAGCACGGAGATAGTGGATTTCACGAGTTTTTACGGTAATGAGGATTTTCTTGAACCTATCCAACCACCGCTGCCTATATGTTTAAACTGTGGCGAATTCGCCTTCTTTGCGCCCTCCTGTTGGTTCGGCTACTTTAGTTTCGCTTTAGCTCCAATCCGACTTTTGCCAGATTATACGGTAGGATCATAGTCATGTAGTGTGGATATGAAGATCATGATTTTCACCCACTTGATGAATTGATGTGTTTAAGCGAAATGTATAGCAGGGTAAGCTTCTTTTTTTATTCTCATATACTGAGCGATTAGCCTTGAGAATCCTGCAGGCCATGGACAGATATCTGCGGACTACTAGGGTGTCCGCAGATCAGGCAGCCCGAATCGAAGTTGTGAATAACCGGGCGGCTTTGCCTGGACATCCAGGGTCTTTGGACCGGGTTACTTCTGGGTTAGTCCTAGTGGCTGCCCTGGCGACACTATCCCAATTTCAGGACTCAGTAAGGTATACCTAGGCATCTAGGCCTGTCACACCCAGCACGCCACGGTCATAATATCTGTTGCTCTAAGATCGTCAATCAAGGCTTCCCATGAGTTAGAAATTGCTCTAGAAATCAGCCTAAGGACAGGAGGGTTCTCGTTAGCGGTATCACAGGTGGGATTTTCACAGTAAAATCTCCAGGTGGTTACAAAGGGGGCACATCTCTTGCATCCCGCCGGCCAGAATTCCAGGTAAGTGCTGGGCATAGCCTCCACGGCTAGTGGGAATAATGGTTTGATATCTGGCCGGAGGAGGAAAGTGATGAATGCGAAAGAATTACTTGGAGGAGTGACCGGTCGGAGATGGCGGGGTGGACCCCTCTATTAGCATTTTTGTCAGGGAAGAGTGTAGTTGAGAGAGAAAAGTTACTGAAAGTAAAACACTAAAGTGATTTAAGAATAGTAGTAATGTCGCTATACTCGGGGGAAAATTAAATACTCGCACACGGCGTTTGACAACGGTTATCCCTCATCAACCACCGTCCCTTATCCACTATTAACCCGCCTCGCCATAATTCCTACCACGATCTGTTTCATGCATAATTTCCCAGATACTTTCTTGAATGGGAATCTCTAAGTTACATGGTATTTCTATTATTTTTTCTATAAAGGGGTTAGGTACTAACTTTATTTACTTATAGTTGATAGTTAATTATTGCTGGGGTATCACGGTTGAGGGATGGTCGTGAGGCATGTGGTTGTCGCACGCCATGTACGAGTACCGCAAAGACTGGTCTTATTGGAAATGGAGCTAACACCGGAGGAGTCAATGAAGCGAGTTCGCCACCCTGGTGGTGCAGTTAGAGCACAGTAATTTTCGGAATACTCATGGTTAATTGAACCTCACTGAACTTAAAGTTCCTATAGGTAATGAAAAAAGAAACCTCCCTCCAATGAGGAGTGTTCCATAACTCCAGTGAGTGGGCAAGAAGTGAGCCATGAAGAGTATTTCAAAGCGTATCCCATCACTCACCTCTCTTCTGATATTCGGCTAAGTTGCCACCCTCACTTAGCGCCATTTCCAATAAGACCAGTTTTTGCGGTATTTAATTTGCCCCCGAGTATAATACTTGCGAGTAGGAAATTTTTTACTCTATTACAAGGAAACAAGTTAATGGTTTAAAGAATCTAGCAAAAAAAAGAGATGATTACAATATTGACATCAATACCACTTCATCCCAGTCTTCAATCTATGTCCAAGCACAGGAAGGCAAAAAGATACTGGCCTGACTCTCACTTGTATTACTTGGCGAGAAGATGGGTGACCAATCATCGTTTTTGCTTTAATGCTGAGTCACTGGTATCTCTGCATAAATGTAAGGTAGTATTACACAATATTATCCAAGAGAATTTTCAGCCCACAGAATCCCAACCAACCCACACAATGGCAATATGGTGACAAGAGCGCAGAGCCTTTACACTTGCACCACCGGTACTGTACAGTACTATACTCGTCCACCACGTCCAACATCATACCCACCACCCACCATACCGAACTCTAAATAACCCTCCCATGATGGGCGAGGAAGGTTGACTTGCCCCACTATAACACCGTTAACTTAGGGTCAATGCAGGGTGTGGCGCCGCTGCTCCCTGCTCGAGAAGTGAGATAATGACAGTTTATTAAACCTCCCTGAATACATCCCCTGAGAAAGGGAAAGTCCCTGCGCGGCATTTTACCTGAATCGCTGATGAACTTGAATATGGTAAGCACAGTCGCCGCAGTAGTCCCGACGAAACTGGATCGGCGACGAACAAGGGTGTCCGGCATGCAAAAAAAGGATTTTGTCAAGGTTAGGGCTACAAAAAATTACTAGCCACTAATCCCTGTTCGTCACCAGCAAGGTTCAGTCGCAACTGTCATACAGGTGTGCTCAAGGCTCTGTGGTCCCTGCCCCTGACCTAGCGGATGCGGTGGCGGAAGTGCATGTTTTTCCGCATGCAAGTGTTAAACCCCAAACCACTTGCCACCTCTGTTTTCCCAAACGAGTCGAGTCTATTTATCTAACACGACCAGGCGCCTTTCGGCATGTACTGTACGGTGCCGCTTTGAAATACCAGGGTATTCCTTCCGAATTGCTTACAAGCCGCTAAAATAAAAATACCATTAAAATCTTCCCAAACCATGATCTGAAAGCGCTACCAAGCCAGCCCTGATGAGTATCTCACATCATGTTTCATGATAGAGAAAAGATCGAATTACTGCGCGCCAAACACCCGTTAATCTGATATCATGCAGGACCCTAAACAAGAGGCTACGAGTGTAGAATTCCTCACATAAAATCTGAGCATCGAAAGGGTAGGAACCAAGTAACAAGGATAGGTAAGGATATATTTGGCTGGCTAACTTGAAATAATTGTTCTAAGATTTGTTGCTAGACCGTGTATCATACCCTGCTGTTCGAGACAAGAATCGTTACTTTAGCCTCAATCTCAATGTCGTTTCAGGGAATTCTGGGTTAAGGAAATCCCACAGTATTTGTGCCACACGGGCCAACTTCTTATATATACACATGCAAAGTATGCACATATCAATGGAAATACCATGGTATTTGTGACATGCCAAGCAGGCCCTAGCTCACGGAAGGATGCAGTAAAGTGCGGGCCGGTCGCATGCGTTATATTATAATATAATGCAGTTTTTGTCCCACTTTTGTCTCATTCTTGTCCATAAAAATAAAAGTAAATGGAGGCCTGTTTGGCAGACACACCAAATCGGCATTTTTTTTTATATTGAGCCCCATTGTTTTATGGCACCTTTTCGAGAAACCAGCTGAGGGTTGCGGGGTAAAAAGGGAAATTCAAGAAAAAGTACACCTGATATAGTGCGAGAACGGATGGGTTTGGACAGGTCTACAGGTTTTGTTTGCAACAGTATAGCTTACCCCAGGCCAGGCTAAATCAAGTAAAAAAATCTAGAAATATACGCAAACTAGGACAGCTATTTTTTTCCCTCAATTGGTGCTAGGAAGCAGAAGGAATGCTATCTGTTGTACTAGTAAATTGAACCTGGGGGGTACTCTTCGGTTCTTGCAAGATAGGCGATAGTACTGTACCAGGTAGACTTTTTGAGGATAAAAGCTGTCACATAATTTATGAAAGCGAATATTTAGGTCACCTAATTAGACCTAAAATCTAGTAAATTTTTTCTCTCATTATGTGAACCCTGAAATAATGTGAAAATATTGTTAAACACTATTATTATTAAATTTCTGAAAAACAGCATTTTTTATATTGCGACCTGCCAAACAGGGCTTAAGCACTGCAAATCAAGCGCGCTATTTGAGTTTCACCAGCCCGAGGCTTCGTAACCCTTGCAAAATAAAATATTTATATTTACCTGACAAGGTTACTATACCCCCGCTTGCTAGTAGCCTAGGCGAGGCCAGTGGCTTGTATTTATTAATAATAGCACGTCCAAACATATGATATCACCGTAGGAATTCTCATACTCTAGATCTCCAAAGCCCTCCTTCTTGATTCCTTGGACTCAGATTCAACAATTTCTTCAATCGCATAAGCCCTCCTTTCGATAATGTCATCACCCCGCCCCAACTCCCAGAACCCCCCGCCCCATAGTGGTGCGGGCGACACGTTGGGATCGGTACCGGGAGAGTCGCCCAGTCCGCCGATATTACTCGCAAGTCGGCAGCAGCTCAGGCGCAACCTAATCTCCCTCTCAACGAGATGCTTGACAAACGCTCTTTCCCTATCACTTCTTATTATAGGTCTCCGGGTCTTCTCACAGATGGGAAAATTGTCCCACATGGAGCAGCGGGGATTCAATTCAATTACAATTCTGCTCGGTGCCTTAGCGAGTTTGGGCCTTGGATCTATGTTGGGACATTTAGGGTCGATGTTGAGATGGCGTCTCCTTGCTAGGAAAAAGTATAAAATGCAAGACGTATGCGATGCCCGTTCCTCACTGAAGCTCCGGCCAATCCTAATGGACAAGATGTAGATTGAATTACTGCTTGACATGCAATCTCTCGCTGGCTCAGCAAAACTTCTTGTTGCACATTTTCGGGAATGGAGATTGTCCCTGACCACCTTCATTGTTATGTTGTATCTCTTCCTTAATATTACTGGAAGATTTAGTGTAGCCATATTTGGGTTAACTTACAACCTGGTAGATGATGCTGTTACGGAGTATCCTACACTTACCACATATTGGAACTCCAGTGTATTGGTTACTAAGAACGCTACGGATCTCGAGATGGTTGAGATGAGCACCGGTAAGAATTCTACTCCCCGCAAGATAACCTCCTTTTGTCAGTAACCCCGGTTGACCCTTCATGCAGAATCATACTTAGATTTAGTTCGAGCTGGATTGACTACACTAAGTTCTGGACCAGATATCAGATTTAATATTAGTGAACCAACGACTTTGTCCGCAAACACACATCTCGGGCTCGAAGTTCTTCATAGTAACTATAAAGAAATTGACGGTAATGTGACCTTCGAATATTATCTACCGGATTTCACGGGAGAGGAGGAGTCCCGAGAGAGGTCTCGCCATGCGGTCCACACCTCGGCTAGCTGTGCTATGTTGCGTCTTGAAGACGATAAGTACTGGAGAGACTATACCAGTGAGAACCAAACCTCTAAGGGTACGTTACACAAATCCCATGGCTAAATACTAATAGAAGGTGTTAAGAGGTTTACACTGATCATAGAAATAGATTGGAGAGATGAGAGAAACGGGGAGACAATCGCTGAGGTATTAAGGGCACTGAACGGCAGGGGCGCCTGGCCCCAAGATGGTGCAAAACAGGTTACTTGGGCAGCACCACTAGTCGGGGGGGCAAATGGATCCTCAGTGACTTGTGAGGAGTCAATCGTCAACGTTTTGGGGATACTTCCAAGAACTAATGCGTTATTCTCTAGATGTGGTATATGACAAAACAGCCTGGGAGTGCATCTCAACCCTTTTTGAGACGCTGGATGGAAGCCCCCACCCAAAACCATTATTTGATCCCCCAACACTTTTTCTCCTACCAATCGCGGAGAGAGTGAAGCGGGGCGGTGAAGAGACACCACTGGAGCACTTGGACAATTCTTGTGGTGGCTCCTCGATAGTGTGCCAATCGTTCATGGACCCTTTCAACCAATCAAGCCCCTCCGTCGGGGTACAAACACTCAATTTTTACAAAAATGGCACAGGAGGCTCCGCCATCCAAAAGCAATATTACAACATTTACGTTGCTACCCTGGTAGCTCGCCATCCCATTGCCGCAATAGCCTACGGAAATGAGGTATTACCACGTACGCCGAACGATTACGGGATTCAACATGTTGAAACAATGCTGGAGGTGAAATGGGATAAGGTTGGCATCACGGCAGGCATCATAGTAGCCGGCCAGATACTTGTAATTGCCAGTGTTCTATATTACTGTCGAAATGTGTATGTTCCGGATGATAGCTATCTAGCAACAGCGGATCTGCTGAAGGCGGTGTTGAACGAGATTGAAGATGAGAATACGAGGACGGTGGGACAATTGGGGGCTGCCCCGGAGGGTCCCATTAGTTATGGTACCATCCCGGGCCAGCAGGGAGACCAGCCAAGGGTGACTTTCGGATGTAAGGTGGATAATAACTTTCCCGGATTCCCCCCATTCCGAAAGCGCTCTGTTTTCCGGAGGTGAGGTGGGCGGCAGTAGTAGTTTTTTAGGGGGCTTTACTCCTCCAGTCCTCTAGATAGAGTTTAGTTTATATGGAAGACTATCTTAGGTTGACAGGGTGGAAGGAATCAGTGATGTAACAGATGCGTTTGGGGTTTTCCTTGCGGATCATGTTTTCACACGGTATGGCTTGACGAGATGTAGTCGGAGCCTAAGGTATTTATAGATTTATTACGGTCAATAGCTTCACTTCGTGTCTACAGGCCCACATACGTGTATATATCTCCCTTTTGAAATTGGCCAATTCAACTCTTCAATCACCTTGTCTTTCAAAGCACCCACGCTTTCGTGAGGATAACGACTACGAAGCGCAGCCAAGAACCCTATTGAGCTCTGATATCTATGCAATGCTTGGGTCCGCAACTAACAGGGGTAGGAATTTACAGAGTTGAGGCTCTTGGTCTAAGCTTTTGCTATTAAGGTTGAGGGGATGTCTGGCACATGTGATTCGATGTAAAACCAAGATTTGGTAATTTCCATATGCACCATAGTACAAAACTGTAGCAAGAGGAAAATCATTATGCTATACGAACTGAGATATCATAATTGAGAATCCAGTCAGGACGTTGGAATCACCTCTCCCGGTAAAATCTCCTGTATTTGTCTCTTTATTCTTCTCAATTGAGGGCTAAAAGAGAACCTTTTCTCTTGATTCTCACTCGTTAATCCAAAGAGGGAATTTAGGCGTCCTGCCACCATCCCCAATTATCCCAGTTTTGGCCCTATCAATCCACACTCTTCCAACTGGCACCCCAAGACGCAGGGATCCATCCTAATATCCCACTTTCTAGCAAATACAGCCTCTACCATTGAAGCCCTCCTGAGCAACACCTTATTTGTGAGCATATTCATTGGTAATTTATCGTTTGAAACCTTTTGGGGATTCCAAGCTTCTAATAAACCAAACAAATGAGAGAGTGATGTGACTAAGAGGGCGAATTTTTGATCCGTCATATGATATCACTCGGTCGATTTAGATCACACTCGGGGATCCGCAGTGAACCCTAACAGCATCCCGTATTACTATCATCGATTACAACAGAACAAGAACAACTGCCAATATATACAATTTTAGTCCAGTGCAACCTCCAAGATTTCACAAGTCCCACGCTCCTTACTTTCTCCTACAGGTCCGCACCCCGGATATTCTGGCACCTCCATTCCCCTGACAGTGGCAGCTCTCATAACAATACTCTACCAATACTGATACCAACCACTTCCACTGACATGGAAACTACAGTGTGCTCCGGACAAGATGGCTATGTTGCCTCTTTTGTGGACAAAAGATCATGACATAATTGTTATTCTCACTTCCATAAAGGATCAATTGGGTGAGCGAGAAGAATAGATTCATATCCAAAGAGTGAAAGAAAACCGATGGCATGAACGAGAGTCATACTGAAAAGAAACATAAGCTATTGAGTCTTTTGTAGAGAGAGAGCCAGCGGGATCAAAGAGATAGGAAAGGAAAAAGATAAAAATAAATGTAGGAAATCAACCACTGTCTCACATGTCTAACAACACAGAAACTAATGTCATGTCATTGTCGCTAGCCAGTGCTAGTCCATTCAATCTCCAACATTCCATGTTTCCAGTATGTAAGTCAAACGCAAAAGGAGCATTCCAAACACGCGATGGCACCAGTGAGGGCGCGAAACACTAAGTCCGGCTATAGTAGGTTTCAACAAGGCTGCTGTTGAAGTTCGAGTTTCAACCTGCAACTGTTGAACCTCAAACTACCCGCCACATCTACTTTCCTAGATCTGCTGGTGGTATTTATCTAGCATCTCCGGAGCATTTTCGGCATGTCCTGTACCACTTTGGAAATATCATGGTATTTCTGAAATACATGTGCCCCGAAGTCGTATACCCCGAATTTTTATACTTTATCGTTTTCTCTCTAAGGCAACCTTATAAGATCAGAATACCCTAGGGAGTGCTCAGGACGCGGTTATTTGAAATAGCGGTGATTTGAAATCATGATTTGAAACCACGATTTCCAGGTATGATAAGTTACCCTTCTGCTGGATGTGACTTCAATCTTCAATTTTCCAAATCACAATTCGGGGTTCACTCTATAAGGCCTCAAGACTCACGAGCATTTGGCAACAGAACTCTCAGAGGCACAAAACCAGTATCCCGTAGCCCCGAATATTCACACATATGTGGTGGATGTCGTCTAGGGATAGCATCATTTAGAGCGCCTTGGTGGACGCAACGGGAGATGCAATGGGGGACTCCTTGGCATTCAATTCTGTTGAACCACGCTGGGTCCTGACCTAATTTTGCCGAGGTCCACCGTTGCGTCCCGTTTGGTGCTGCGTCCTGAGAGTATACGCTATACTATAAAATTCTCCCAAATCATGATTTAAAAACACTACCAAGCCAATCCCTATGAGTATCACACATCATGATTCAAGATACAAAATCAAAAAAATCAAAAATAAGAGTGCCCAACACCTCCAGAATCTGATACTCCGCAGAACCCTAAACAATTTACATGGGTAGAATTCCCCGCACTACACCCAAACATCACAAGAGTAGAAACCTATTAACCGGAGTAAGTAGGATATATAATATTCGGCTAGCTAACCTTAAATAACTACTCCATAATATCTCACTCGACCTGAGCATTGCCCTATTTCCTCACAAATATCCCATGAGAAATATTCCATAGAAATGGAAATAATACCATAGTGTCCATAGCATACCGAACAGGGCCTTAGCCAATCAAAAGATACCGCAAGGTGTGGGTAGACCACACTTGTTATATGGTTCCGGACGTCTATACCGTGCACCAAATAATTTGCTATGGGGGACGCCTTGGCATTCAGAAAGCGTAGATAAGTTTCAATTCCCCAACACCCCATTGTTATTTTTGATATAATATGTTCTGTTGCTTGGAAATTACCGTAAAAACTATAACCTTGTCAAGAATCGAACATAGATACCTAATTTTGGAATTATTTGGTGCACTGTGTAGACGTCCGGAACCATATAATGCGCTCTTTCTCTCTTTTATGGCATTCTTTTCCCTGTTTTGCAGCCACATTAAACCGGTATTTTTTTACATCCGGTCCCATCTTTTATGGCATTTTATTTGTGAGACCAGTAGAGTCCTCAGGGTGAAAAGGGAAACGCGAAGGAAAGGACGATCTGCTATCGTGGGAGAACGGATTGGTGTTAGCCGAGTCCGCAGTGTTTGCAACAGAATAGACTGTCAAAGGATGGGCGAAATCGAGTAATAATAAAAACCTAGAAACCTGTGCAGCCCAAGGCGGATCAAAAGTAGTAGTTTAATTTTTTAATGGGGGTAGAAAGCAGGAGGAATGCTACCTGTTGCATCGGTGGGTTGAACCTGTGGACACTCTTCTGTTCTTGCACCATCACAGTGTGCCCAGCTGCCCTTTTAGGGATCGTGAGAGACAAAAGCTGTCAAATATGAAAGTCAGAATTTAGGTCACCTAGCCCAGACCTAATATTTAGTAAAATTTTCTCTCATTTCCCAAACCCCTATACAATGTGAAAACGTTGCCAAGAGCTATTATTTCTGAAAAAATGGCATTTCTTTTATACTATGGTGTTCTGGCGAATAGGGCTTGAGCATTTTAAACCAAGCGCGCTCTCTGAATTTTGCGGGTCTTTGGGTTTCATCACCCTTGCTCCGGAAAATAAAATATACATATCCGACAAGGCTACTATGCTGCCCCGCCTGCTATGATACCAGCCTAGGGGAAGCCGGTGGCTCGTATTTATATTGCCAGGTTCGAATACATCACCCTAAGGATTCTCAAACTCCGGATCTCCAAAATCCTCCTTCCCAAACCCTTGACTTGCAGACTCAATACCTCCTTCAATCATCTAAGCCCCCCTCTTCAAAATGTTACGATTGCGCCGCGACTCCCACAAGGCCCCACCATCCGATGATGCCGATGACCCATTGACATCAAAACCGGAAACGTTGCCCGGACCACCGATATCCTTTGATAGTCGGCGGCAGTTCCGGCGAAACGTGATTTCTCTCTCAAAAAGATGCCTCATAACGTCCCTTTCCCTCTCACTTCTTGTTTTGGGTCTTCGAATTTTCTCACAGAGGGGAGAATTATCGCATCCTGAACAGCGTGGGTTCAATGCAATCACAATTCTACTCGGCGCTTTCACGAGTTTGGGCCTCGGATCTATGTTAGGACATTTAGGGTCAATGCTGAGATGGCGTCTGCTTGCTAGGAAAAAGCATAAAATGCAAGATGTATGGGAAGCCAAATTTCTGACCGAAGTTCTAACTAATTCTAATGGACGGGATATAGGTAGAATTTCTGCTTGCTATGCAGTCTCCCAGCGGCTCAGCAGCGCTCCTTTTTTCACATTTGAGGGAATGGAGATTGTCCCTTACAACTTTCATTGTCATGTTATATCTCCTCGTGAACATTACTGGAAGATTTAGTGTTGCCATCTTCGGGTTAACTTATAACTTGGCGGATGACTCTGTTCGAGGGACCCCTAACCTTGTGACGAATTGGACCTCCAGTGTATTGGTTGCTAAGAACGCCACGGATTTCGAGATGGTCGAGCAGAGCCATAGTAAGGATCCTACCCTCCCCAGAATACCTCCTTTTCACAGCAACTTTGGTTGACCCTTCATGCAGTATCATACTTAGATTTAGTTCGGGGTGGCTTAGCTACACTTGGTCATCTACCAGACATTCGGTTTGATATTAGGGTGCCCCAGAACTTGACCGCAGAGACACTTCACAGCCTCCGAATCAATTCCTCATCCCCCATAATAACAAGTGGTAATGTGAGCCTCACGTATGGCATACGAAATTTCGCAGGAAGGGTGAGAGCCTCAACGCAGTCAGGCCATGCTGTCCACTCCTCTGCTAGCTGTGCCATGTTCCGTCTTGACGGAGACAAGTACTGGAAAGACTATGGCAGTGATAACCAAACCTTTAAGGGTATGTTATATGAACCACATGGGCGGGCACCGACAGTAGGTGCTACGAATCTCACACTAATCTTAGAAACAGATTGGACAGATGAGAGAAATGAGGAGACAGTCGCGGAAGTATTAAGGGTACTGGACCGCGATAATGCCTGGCCCCGGCAAGGTGCCCAACGGGTTACATGGGCAGTACCACTATTCAAGGAGTCAAATGGATCCTCAGTGACATGTGAGGAATCGATCATCCACGTTTTAGCTACACTCTCAAGAACTAATGTGTTATTCTGTAGATGTGGTATATCACCAAACGGCCTGGGAATGCACATCAAGCCTTTTTGAGACTCTGCGGGGAGACCCGCATCCAAATCCACTATTTGATTCCGCCACACTTTTTGTCTTACCAATTGTGGAGGGGGCGGAACGAAGTAGAGCACCGGAGCTGACGGGGCACTTGGACAACTATTGTGGCGACCCCTCGGTGGACTGGACCACCCCAATCGGGTACCGGTCATTCGCGGATCTTAAAAGCCGATCAAGCCCCTCCTTCGGGGTGCAAGCCCTCAATTTTTACCAAAATGGCACACGAGGCTCAGCCATCCAAAAGAACTATTACAACCTTTACATCGCCAGCCTAGTAGCACGCCTTCCCATCGCCGCAATAGCCCATGGAAATCAGGTGCTCCAGCGCAAGAAGAAGAATCCTAAATCCATCAAAACAACACTAGAGGTGAGATGGGACAGGGTTAGCATCACCGCGGGGGCAATAGTCTTAGGTCAGATACTTGTGATTACCGCTGTTCTGTATTACTGCCGGAATGTATATGTCCCGGAGGACAGTTATCTAACTACAGCGGAGCTACTAAAGACCGTGTTTGATAGGATTGATGGCGGGAGTACCATGACTGCGAAGGAATTGGGGGATGCCTTGGACAAGTCTCTGGAGGGTCCCGTTAGCTATGGCACAATCCCAGGCTTGGAGGGAGATCAGCCAAGGGTGGCTTTCGGATGTAAGGTGGATAATAATTTTCCCGGATTTCCCCCATTCGGAAAGCGGTCGGTTTCCCGGCGGTAGAGCGGGCGGTAGGGGTAATTATTCAGGGGTTTTTCTCACACCGGTCCTCTAGATGGAGTTTTTTTGGTACACATGGCAGGCTATCTTACCTCGAGAGGATGGACAAAGAAGGAATCAGTGGTGTGGCAGATGGGTTTGAGATTTTCCTTGTGGATCATGGTTTTCACGCGGTATTACTTAAATGAATATCGCGGGGCCCTGAGGCACCCGTAAAGTTATTGTTTTTTAATACTTTCTTTGTGTCCGACGGGCTAGACATGCGCACGCATCTCCCGTTGAAATTATCTAATTCCTTTCTTCAATATTCTCACCTTTCAAAGCCCCCACGCCCCCACGCTGAGAATTGTTGAAACCTGTGACTGGAGCGGTTGATTCATCTATTGTTTCTCTACTGTCCTGCATTAGTTCTTGTTTTGTTTTGTTTCGCTAAAAACGTCCGACAAACTCTTGTTACAGACTAAACGAGTATGTATCGTGTGGAGGAAAAGTTTTCTAGTCGTTTCCTTCTCGCATTGTTCGCATGGGATAAAAGCTGTATCTTTTTCCTATTCTTTTACCCGTTCATCAGTCTTTTCGTCGTTCTCGTCTTTACATTCTTTGTTCCTTCTCTATAGTCAATATATCTACATTCGCTCCCTCATAACAAATCAATAAGAATGACTCCGAAATAAAGCCGAAAAGGATGTTGCGCTTTGGGCTACCGTAAAAACTCGAATAATTGAACCGTGTGCTATGAAGTCCAGAATTTCCTTCTCTGGAACGGCGGCAAAAAACACAGCAAAAGCACAGCCCCTTTCCCCCCGAGGCAGAAAAAAAAACTTCTTGACTTTACTGTGAGAGGAAATTCCAACGACATGGCACACGGTTCAATTATTCAAGTTTCTACGGTATCATGCCGTCCCCAACAAGGACAGGTAATTCACATGGTTGAGGCTCTCGGTCTAAACTTCCGCTATTGATGTTGCAGGTGTTTGGCACACACGCGGTTAGATCTGAAACCATGATTTGGCAATCTCAACATGCACTGTGATACAAAACTGCAGCAAGATGAAAATCGTAATGCCATATAAACTGAAACCTCATAATTGAGAGTTAACCTAGGGTGTTGGAATTGCCTCTCCTGGTATTTGTCCCCTCATTCATCTAAGCTGAAGGCTAAAAGAGAATCAATTCATTAGATTCTCGCTCCTTAATCCAAAGTGGGAGTTTTAGACGCCCTGGCGTCATCCCCAATTATTCTAGAGTAGCAGCCTATTTGTGAGACAAGAGACTAGAAATTTACTACTTGAAGCCATTTGGGGATTCCAAGCTTCGAATGAACCAAACGAGTGATAGGGTGAGGTTTGACCAAGATCCTTTTTTTGCGCCGTCACAAAATCGCACTCGATGGATTGGGATTCTTCCAAAATGGAGTGCTCCCTCTGAACGGGGGTTATAGTTTGCTTATCGTTTTGAGAGGCTTTCGGTACTGTCTAGCGCACGACATTATAAGCTGTTTATCAAGTGTTCGCTCCAGGGGCCGGCTGGCGGGCTGGCGTTTTGCGTCTGAAAAGACTACCCTTAGGCTCGCAGCTTCCATGATTAAATATTTCGGAGTCCGAAAGATTGGCGGGCTTGAGGGGAAGCGAATCGTGAAAGACAGAAATTGAGGTACTGCCGAGAGAGTTGGCTAATGAATAGTTAATTCACAGAGAGGGCGCTGCTATGAAGCACCAAGGTTTTATCTCATTTCTTAATCAGTAGTGAGCGGGGGAGTATTCAGTCCGAGTTTTTCACCAGTCCCGATTGCAACTCAGCAGCAAGCGATGGGAAAAGCACACAAATAAGCACACACGGATGCGATTGAAACTAGTAATACATAAACCACCCCCCGGGAATCACCGACGAGCCCATTCCGAAGACTACTTCAATTTCCAGCCACAGGAGATTGTGCCTCTTCAATCTCGACAACCTCCTCCTCCTCCTCCGTATCGAATTCATGCGCCTCTTGAACCGCGACAACATGTATCCCTCCAATCCCAGCCAAATCCCCGGCCTCGGCCTCGATAGTTCCCAAACGCAATTTCTCCTCCATCGCCCCGAAATCCTCCATCAGGTTCTCATGAGCGACAACAATTGCGTTGGCCATCAACTGAAGGAGGTGAGCGTCCTCGCTCTCGCCGATGGTGTTCTCGGAGAAATAGTTGCACGAAGAGACGAAGGTGTTGTATCTCTCGTTTCTGGCCCACCAGAGATCAAGGTAGGTTTCGTACATGGAGGCGGTAGCGGTTGGAAAGTCCCAGGCGGGCTTTGGGGTTTCGCTAGAGGGGGCGAAGAAGTGAGAGGTCGGCGGATCGGGGGCCTGAGTGGAGGAGGAGAGGTTGTCTGACATTTTTTTTAGATAGAGTCCGCGGGACCGGTTCGCTGCAGAGAAGGAAGTTGTAAAATGGCTAGATGGGGGTGTAGTGGAGAAGGTGTGGAGGACGACAGCGTGTTGCTGCTTTATGTTGGCCGGGAGGGGGTAAGAGGAACCCGCCTCCGGGGAAGAAACTGGCCCAGGGTCAGAGAGATATGGGGAAGAGCCCGCAGCCCTTTGACCAGGCTTAACCTGCAATTCCCTGGCAGTCCAGATAACCCCTCCTTCAAGGAACGCCAAGTCCGATGTCAAAAACTACAGGAAATTAAGAGAAGATGAAAGTATTCATAAAGATCTTAAGACCAAGATGACAGTGAAGATTATACTTGTTCAAGAACATTCTATTTCATTCCGGAAGAACTTCCTGAAGACCCCATACATCTCAGTAGGGCTATTAGTATTCAACACATCTCGGCGCCCCTAGGGACCACAGCGGTAGTCCACCCAACGAAAGGACGTCACTAAATCTCACTCGACGGGTTCGCCTTCCACCAAGGTTCAGAGCGAAATATCTTTTTATCAAGCTTAATAATATAAGAGACTGCGGTGGAGACCATGTTGGTAGCCTGGGAGTAGAATGCAAGCTCTCACAAAGAACTGCCGCTTTACCGTCCGAAAACCCCGTCCCACCAACCCCCCGAATGCACAGAGCCATTTGTTCCGGCGAAATGGCAACGAAAAGCACCCATTCTCCTCCCCTGAAAATAATAAACCCAATTGTACACCACACTCCGCCCGTCGCCCCAAAAGGCTCCCCCCAGCTATCGAAAGGAGGGGGGTTTTCTATCCCGAGTACCCGGGTAGACCTTCCGCGATAACAGAAAACAGGCTCCCCCGCTGTATCCAGCCTAACCCAGCAGTAAGCGTCTTCAGCTAGAGTCGGGCAACTCACATAGTTGGGGGATCGCTGCTTTGCCATACTAATACCGTAAGAACTCGAAAAATTGGACCCGAGGCTAGGACGCTAGAGTTGCCTTTGCTTTTAAGGTCTGACTCTTTTTTTCTTTTTATTTCGTCTCAAGCTCGGTGTGAGGGGGCCAGTTTTCGCTGTGCGCTCGCCTCCCTATCCAAGAGAGGGAATTTCGGACGTCTTAGCCTCGGGTCCAATTATTCGAGTTCTTTTGGTATTGCCATTGCGAAACCGGTCCCTCCCCTCGTCGACAAAATCCAATCCCCCCTTTTTAATCTCACTTACGGCATACCAAGCACCGGACAGTATTCAACGGGGTCATTAGATCCCACCGACACCGCCGCCCCGCAGTTGCGGACATGCATGGCGACAGTTTGAAAAGCGCTGTCGATTCTAGAATATATATTCGCTTTGTTACCGGCATTTGTCCCTACTCACCTACTTTGATACCCAAACATATCTCTCCCCCGCCCCCCTAGTTCTATCATTCTCTGTTAACTTAGATAAGAGTGATTTTTCTCAGGTCACCCGAGCTTCCTCTCTAGCCAACGCGCTGTTTTCTTCCGCTAGCATTCTCCCCCGCCCGTCAAAATGGGAAACTTAGTCATCAAAAGACAAACCGCCCTCACCAGGATAGCCCAAGTTGCGGCTCTCCAGATGCCTCTGCACCAAGATTATTAGTCAAACAAAACCAATTCCCCTGCATTTTTTCTAGGATTTATTATTATTATGGTTAGACTTAATAAATTGGGAGGTCGCGTGGGGTTGTGAGGTAACACCACTATCATAGAATATCCCAGAACTAGAACCCACGGAGCTAGAGCGAAATTCTCAACAAAGGCCTGTCCGCACGTAAGAGCTATGCAGGAGCCACAGGGTGGGTGGCCATCTCGGGTTGCTGCGTGATCAATTTTAACTCCCGGCGGTGCCTTGCAGCAGGAACGGACCGCAACTAATCACAACCCTGGGCTTTCAGTCTCCAAGCCTTTCAAAGGGGACTAAATTTTATGCATCCTGTAGCATCCCGAGAGCACAACTTTCCAAAGCACAACCCCGTATTATACCCCTCCCCTTTCCAACCTGAAGAGTCAGACAAAAATGGGAAACCTCCTTAGATGTTCCGTTCCCTCCCTCGATTTTTTTCCTCGCCTCTGCACCGTCCTCAGCCTCATACTAGTAGGATCAAGGTTCCCGGTCCCGAGAGAAACAGCAAGAATTTTATGCTGTTCACCTTACCCACGGCGGATAAACTCTCGCCGCGGCTCGGAAACACAACAAGTCCGATGCGAAAATCAATCGCAGCTCCCACCCCAGGCTATTCCCAGAACTAGCGTGACCCAAAGGCAAAAAATTAAAAACCTATCATCGATTCATCCCATCCGGCCATGAGCCAAGCAAACCACCGTAAATTTAAAATAGCCAAAGGGCATCAATAGTCACCACTCCCTGCCCATGCTACACAAAACCGCCTTGTCCAAGTGCTCCCTGCATCCCATTCCGTGGCAGTACTACTACTACTACTACTCGTATCCTGCCCTACACGGACTCAAGTGCATCCCCGCCCCCCCGCTGGTCCCAAGGTCACGTCATGGGCCTTTTTTTTCCATCTATTTCTTCTAATGACTTTCCCTGCCTCGGCATCCATTCATCCGGTGTCTCATGCCAACTCCCGTTCACTTCACAAGCTGAGATCGGGAGTGCAGTACCATTGCGGTTGCAGAATTGTTATATTAAATTTTTCGAGCTGAATCGATGTACCCGTGAGCAGACGGTAGTAAAGTGCGGGGTAAAATTTCGCAGGGTGCTTGCTGTACTACAGTAGCGGGAGTTGGAGAAATGCGGAGGTGGTTGCTTAAAGCGTCCTCACGATAAAAAGAACGGCAGTATCGTATTGGGCGGGGGTGGCCAAGAACCGGCCCGGCCCGATACTCAGTATTCTTTCTCAAACACTCAGGCAGGAGCAAGCTGGAATCTCCCCTTGGGCAGGTGGGGTATCCGTGTCTGGTGGGACGAGCCGAGACCCCAGCTCTGATTCTGAAAAAAATAATTAATTGATTTTCACCGGGGATCGGAGAAATTCTGCGGACAAAAAAATTGGTAGGAATCCTGACCAAAAGGCCGATGCCGCAATTTGTAGTTCTATTCTTAAATTATGGTTCATTGTTCTTGTTCACTATTTCTTACCTTTGGGCATTTTTTATTTTTATTTTTTTTATCTTTATTTTTACCGAAATACACTTTTTCTCTTCTGTCGAGTAATTGTACCTGAATTACTGCACTTGTGGTTCTTGTTTGCAAAAAGATCTGCTGTTGGGGTTTAGCTTTGTCTTACCCGATGCCCTCACTCGCGTCAGGCGAAACAGCCAACCAGGAAGGTTAATCCTGTTTTAGAGTGCTGCTACCGGCAGTCTCCGTTGGTGATCGGTTGTCGATGATGCTGAGTCATGCTGTCGCTAAAAGCCCCAAAGTCATCAGCCGCCGGAAATGGTTAGCTGCTGACTAATATAGTCTTAGTCTACCTTTGTTGCGAATTTTTTTACTGTCTCTACTGTAGAGGGCAGTGCTTCTCCTAGCAAGAAGTCACAGGATATTTCAAAAGTCGCAGTGCCCGAAAGTACCAAAGGAGATGTTTTTGCACAGGACAGGAGTTATTTTGCCGGCTAACTAAAGTACTCGGATACCAGGGCTAGTCCGCGAACACAGGGCTGACAAAGCTAACGACGATATTAGGAATAGCGCACGCACTAAGGGGTGTGTGTTGAAAACCAGAAGAATTCCTCGAACGCTTTCTGCTTTACTATTGGTTGAACTATCTATTCAAGGTTTCTATTGGATATTTGCCACTTTAGCTCATGCTCAGAATAAATCCTGGTGTTCGCGGACTAACCCTGACACCCGAGTACCCTTATCCTGTGCGAAAACATCTCCCTTGATGATTGCCCCCCAGGGCCCATGCCAGCACCGGCACTGCCGAGACTGGACAAGGAGCCGGAGTCGCAGGGATTATGTCAGCGGGGGATCGGCCAGCCGCTAAATCGCTCCGGCTTTGAGGGGGCGCCCGAATCCTAACCTGAAAGCTACGATAGCATCTGCTGATCGATCTTACTGTGCCCGGTAGCGAATTTCATCATCTCACCCAGGGGGCTCGCGCTGTGTCAAAGATTTCCATTGCCAAGACATTCACGCGAAAAAGGATATACGGTAGAAATCTTGTTATATTGCATAGTAGAGGATAGGGTAGTTAGAGAGGTGAGAGATCCATAAAAAAATTAAGGCAGAAAGAGAAACTAGTGAAAGAAGACAGAAAATAAATGAATATAAAGTCTCTCTAGATAAAAAGGATTTTGTTGGGAAAGATCCTTCACATAAGCGAATTGAACCCTAATCCCCTCTTCTTGAGTCCAGAGTCCTCCTGTTGGTGAATCGCCGTACTGTAGTATGTGCTCCAGTCGCTGCAAACGTCGTTCAGAGTAGAATTGTCCACGCCGGTAATATCGTTCTTGCGCTCGAGGAATTGAAGGGCGAAGCCTGCGCTTACGTGCCATGCCTGTTTTTTTTTTAAACCAGAACAATTAACTCTGCTGTAGATTACTTCGGCGATAAGAGGGGAGGTGGGGGGCAACTTACGATGTGGCAATGGAGAAGCCAGATACCCGGGTTATCAGCCTCAAAAGCAATAACCATATAACCCCGAGCAGGCAACATCGCGACATCACGACGTGGGGGGTTGGACCACCGCGCGCCGAGCGCAGCTTCAGTAGCGTTAAAGGTGCCATTACCCTGGTACAAGATGTGGAAATCGTGGCCGTGAAGGTGGATCGGATGCGCGAAGCGAACGGCAATCTCCTCGATGACAAAGTAGTACCATTTATGGTCGGGCAATTCGATAATGTTGTACTCGGGCGGGTAGGTTCCGGTGGACTCGAGAAGTTGAAGGGTAGGGTGATTCCAGTCGACGTGGGTAGACACGTTGCCAAAGGTCCATCTGATGACCGGGGAAACGTTGACGCCCCAGAAGAGGTTCTGCGCGGTTGAGAGGTCGACTTGAGGAACCGCCTTGGGCACCACGGGCACGAGGCTGGAGATGGGCTCGTCGGCGCAGTTCTGCGGGATCGTTACGCCGGTGGTTGTTGGGTCGCCGCTTGTCGGACCCCCCGCGTACCGGACTATACCCTTGATATTGGTGGGGTTGTCGACTCCTGTGCTGCAGGGAGTCTGAACGGTTGCGCGGAGCCAGTAGTTTTTCAAATTTGCGGTAGAGTTGGTCTTTGCCTCGATAATGACATCATATCGCTGCCCGTCCCCGATCAAGATAGAGTCGACGGTGTAAGGGGTAATGGGGACGAAGTCTGCGGAGATAACCTTGAACTGATGATCGTCGAGCGAGAGACGGAATCCGGATTCGACACCGGTGTTAATAAACCTCATACGGTACTTCTTCCCGGGGATGAAGGTAGCGTTCCACCGGGATCCACCAGATCCGAACACGTTCTGTCCATGAATCAATCCATTCTGCGCCTGCGGGAGGCCGACCGTTTCCGCATAATGCCAGGTGGAGAATGCGGTTTTGTGATACCACTCTGTGACCATTACGGCGCCTAAATCTGTGTCGTAGTTTGCGCTGGCTGGTCCATTGATGATGATGGGGCCTAAAAGACCTTCGGCGTACTGGACAGCGTAGTGAGAGTGATACCATGATGTTCCGTACTGCGTCGCGCGCCAGGTATAGGTTAGAGTTTCCCCGGGGGCAAGGGGGCATTGTGTGACTCCGTTCACGCCATCGTGTTGGAAGGTATTCAACTGTCTGATTCCGTGCCAGTGAATAGACGTTCTACGAACTGTTAGCTACTATAAGCCCGTCACGCGAGAACTTTAGATTTAACTCACCCATTGTTAGCCAAACCATTGGTAACGTGAATCTTGACAATATCACCCCAGTCTAAAAGTGGACATTCGTTAGCATGATATTCTTGCCAGCCCGTATCAAAGTTCCTTACTTGCGGTGATCGGAGGTCCCGGATAAGAGCCGTTGAAAGTCAACATTGTTCGGGCGAAGCCGTCAGGTGCCAAAGTTACATTTTGAAGAGTCAGCCAGTACTGTGGTCAATGTTAGCGCAATCCCCAAGCAGCAGCCATCGAGGGCTCAAAGGAGCTATCTACCTCACGAGTGACTCCAGTATTGGGCCAGGTAGTGGAATAATCCGTGTTTATGTTGGTAGTGGCATCCCAACAATCTCTAGAAGTAGCAGAATGCGTACACCCGGGGGACTGCCTCCTGGCAATCTCAGAAGGAAGAGCTTGTGCCCCGAAGGCGAGCAATGCCGCGAGGCAAAGGGATCGAAGCATTGTATATAAGATTCCGGATGTTCAGTGCAGGAGAGGCGGACGGAGCTGCGGGTCGTTGCTCTGGAAGCTGCTGGAGTTCAAACTTCAAGGGAATTGGGTCGTCTTATATAGATTTCACTTTTCCTATCCAGCCATTGGCCCCCGGCGACGGTGATACATGTATTCTTAGTGAAAGGGACGGGTACGAGAGTAATCGAGTATGGCGACAGCACTTTGAGCCAATACCTCCAGCCCACTGGATATCTCACTTGAGCTCGGCTGTGGTGTTCTGGTGAGACATGAATCACCCAATGAGACGATAGGTTCTATGGGGCCAGAGTCGATTATTGCCTCGACTGGACCCCCGCCCTGTAACGTGTGAGGTCCTGGTTTTGAGAGCTGAGAATCACACCTCTCCCAGTCACCCGCAGGCTAAACAGGCACAAATACTTGCCACACCCCAATACCGAATACAGATCACCAGCCCTTCTATCGTACATGCCTTGGCGCGCAAGGGGGGCTGAAGGTTTAGTAGAGCCTTATACTGTACTGTGCTTCAAACAAAGTCGATGTACCGATTCCATTACAATTGTAGAAGGTCCGTCCGAGCAAGTGATAGGGACCACCGTATCACAGTATTGCAAACTGCGCGCTCCAGCGCCTTGAGAATTCCCCACCGTATTACAGTTCCATAGAAACACGCCCCAACTCCGGATCGGTAAAAATCTCAAGAACATTTTCACATGCGATCGGTGCCCCTGGGGCCTAAGTTAAACGCAGAGGAGAAAGATGTGTCGAGCTCATACCGTAGAACCCTTACAAAAGAAGTCTAGAGTGGCGCGCTACCGGAATTGTATTGCCCCCACACCTCTTCCTCAAGAGATGCATGTCCGAAAAGCTTATTGTGTGTGACGGGTCCACTCATGAGTACTCGCGATGTGGTGACGTTTGTAAAACGGACTGCTATTGCATACGGCCAAAAGTTAGCCAGAGCCTCAGAATTTTGTTTTTTTTCCACTGGAGGGGGGGTGGTATGTAATGTCGGTCCGTTTTACAAACGTCACGACATTGCGAGTAATGCAGAGCAGAGGGGGGGGGGTCCGGCGCGGCTTTGCCGAGACTAAGTACGCAGGGTACAATACACTTCGTAGCTAGGGGGATAGGCCTCCCAGCCCCGGAAAATAATGATAATCAGGATAATAATCCAGTATTACTGTAGTGTGCTATACTATCCCCATTGGGGTCATGAAGCCATTTTCGCTAGTGCATTCTAGGCAATATCGCATTCCCCGGTTAGGCAACTCAGTTGCTTCTACGGGAAGATGGACACCCAAGCGACCTGAAAAGCTATTGAAGATAGAGTAATTACTCGGGCGCAAATTAAAGATCCGGAATAAGTGACAAACAAAATGTATGGTTGCAACACAGATATTTCAAGTCACTTTTTCCGGATCTTTAATTTGCGCCCGAGTACTGATTCGAGATGAATACTCAGGTCTCCGGAAAAAAATAAACATCAGCCTGTGATGCAGAAAGGAAAATTCCCACAATACACTCATATGACTTAGCCGCTAATTCATGACTTCTTGGCCTTTCCCGGTGAAACCTTTATGTCTCCAATAACTTATCCAACTTCCATCTTGTGGAGTAAGCGAGCCCTCTCAAATTGGCAGGATACCAGAATTAGAGCAAGATTCCTCCTGTCACTGGTATGATATCCACATAGGTGCGCGATAAGCGATATGCCTTGTGCCCCACCATATCCCCCGATGGGACAAATTTTCTCCTACGGGCCATATACAGTACGATCCCCAGTTTTCCACTGCTCACGCGATAGCTTTGACGAGAGTCCAAGTCCTAGCGATACTGCATCCAAGAACTAAACTGGTGTAAACACTTTCAATCGCCAGATTATTTGCCTTATGCAAGGTCCCAGACCGGAACTGCGTACTTTACACAGACAGCCTAAATTGCCCTGGGACTTCATGTAGCATCCTGCTTCACATTTCGTCCAATTTTGGATTAACTTAATCCCAACAGCCTCTATCCCCGAGACACATTGTAGTGCAGATGCTGGACAGAAGTGTGCATGAGTTAAAAATGGCCCTACACTGCCGGAGTGACGCAGACCTAGCCAATAAATTAATGTTCCATTTTCCCTACCATCCCTTCCCCTCTACTCGGGAGCCAAGCCAATCAAAACAAGTACCGGCATTCTCCCTCTAGTCGCTGACTCCAGACTTGCGTCTGAAACAATACATAAACCTCTCGCGAGCGCGACGCACAAATAACCGTGCGTCGTGATATGATCCCACGAACAAGGATATTATTTTCGAGGTCTAGCGCTACCTGCCTTCCTGCCTGTATTAATATACCGGCATACCGGGCCCCAACACTTAGCTAGAAGCTGTAAATGTATGTCAAGTCATATCGAACAGTTTTAACGACTCCACACAGAGTATATACATACCAGCGGGGGGGATTGAAATCATGTCTAGCACGAAATTCAATACTAATCCCATGAATAGAGTGACGGCGCCCCGCCTAAAAATCAAAGTTGGAAGTTGGAAGTTGGAACTCTTGGCGAATATTTGAGAGGGAAGAAAACTCCTGCACAGCAGGAAGTTCGTGTCATTGCGAATTCCTTGCTTTTCTCCAGCGTTGCCTTGGGCATGGCTGCCAAGGCTTAGGACTTCTAACTTCTAACTTTGATTTATGCACGGGGGCGCCGTCACTCTAATTTGTCGCATAAGACTACGGTCGGGTTAGCGATTTCATCTGTCATATCCAACTTAGAGTTGGCGCTTGTTGTATAATATGGCAACCGGAGTCCTAGTTCCGATGGTGCCAGACCAACGAAATGCCGTACAGTGATCTTACTATTTTCCCGGGCGGAGGGCTTTCACCGGTCCTAGAGACCTCTCCAGGGCGGTAGGCCGCTTACATCCCCTTAGCCTATCAAAAATATCCCACCAGATACTATGCAATACCAGAGAAAAACAACTCTGGAGAGAGTGGTGCTTTTGCGGGAGCAAAGTTATTTCATAACTCCGAATTCTTTGAAGTGTTTTTCGGAAATGCTATTTCTATCTCACGCCTCCCCCAACCGTTCGCTACCCTAATTCAACCAATACCGGTAACTCGAATCCTTGTTCCACCTTGTGTATAACCTCATCTCGGGTAACGGGATGCGAAGAAAAAAAGCGGTGTCTCCTGGGTACGATACTTGGCCAGTTCTTATTATACCAACTGCCAATGCCATGACCAGAAGCCAGGACATAATAGAGAAGTCGATACCAAGGGCCGCTAAAAATCGCCTTTCTCGAGTTCATGGCCCCATTGATTAACTCTGATCTTCAGCCACTCATTCTTAGTGATAACGCGCTAATGTCACAATAACAATCCCAGATACTTCGGTACATGTACTCGTCTTTTCATAGTATACTTCCAAGAAGTTTTTTTTTACTCGTTCCCTCTTGGTTCCGTCAAATCCAGTAACTTAAAGTGTATCGTGAGGGGGGCGCACATTCCGGCCTCCCATAAACAAATTCGCCAATTTCGTGCGAAAGACGTTGAATTTAGCTTTGATCGCTTCATCAATTTAAGGTTTGTTGGCGTCTTCACGTTTCCCTGGGTTTGGCGATAGGCATATTGATTATATTCTATACATTCGTTAAAAAAAAACTTGCTCATAATGCGCTCATCTTGGGATCGTTAGCGATTGTGTGAAGGTCACTGCTGAATTCGTGTGATTTCTGTCGTGACGAATTATGCGTGTCAGTATGAGCGGTCGCGGCTGCTGTGCGGCGGTTCAGTTCTACGTGGATCCGGGCTTGGGTGTTGGTGTGGCCAAGATTTTCGTTGCATAGGGCTAGGCTATTTTTAAGATTATGATACCCCCTTTGATTTCCCGTGACATCAAGCATGATGTGTGGCATCGCTAGAGGGTAGCCATACAGCCTTTTCCTTATTAGACTACCGTGCCGTCAAAACCCCCCGTGCACTATCCCCGTATGCAACAATACTCACACGGATGCTTAACATTCTTCACTTGCCTCATATAAATCGAGAATTTGGTTCCCAGCGGGCTCAGGTTATATCTACCTATCCTATCCACAGAGGACTAAGCTACTCCGTGATGTCTACGAGATTTTACGGTCCTATTATCACGCCCAGCTGATGTTAAGGTGATACACCCTGTTCCCCAGCACCAGTAATGCAATTTCAGGCAGAACCTGGGGTACTTAGGCAATCTCACCTCTCTCCGTACCTTGCATCTCCCTCACCATCTACTCATAGCCATCCTGGCTATCTTTTGACACATCCAAGTTCTGTGCCCCCACCCCGCCAGGCGCTGTATCACACAACTCCTTAGGCGGAATTCCCCAATCAACAATCTCGTACAGAGCCCCCGGGGATACACGTTCCAATTCGGCCTGCATATCGAGAGGAAGCGAAATGGCAAGGTTGAAAGAGGGATATCCCCAAAGGGCTTCTAGACGTTCAGTTTGGTGGCTTGAGAGAAACGGTTCGGTAGTGGATCCCCTGATCCGGTAATGGGAAGGCGGCATCTCGTATCTGGGAATGGGAGAAGGCTGATGTAAGTGCAGGGGTTCGACAAATTAACTCGAGTCCCAGGTAAAAAGGCGCAGGGTTCCGTCCCCTCACCATTATTTTAAGGTACCGAAAAACATCACACCGCACCATATTATACCAATACAGACCAATTTTGGGCCCGAATGGCACTGTGCTTGTACTGTACATAACCGAAGCCATCATCCGAACCCTGGATCAGCGGTACCACCTTTCCGCGAAGAGGTTGCAACACTTGACATGTGCTATCGTGCATGCTCACCCTGTTCTGCGTGGGTGCCAAGTGCTAAAATAAAAGTAACGGCTACTGCAATAGTAAAAATAATTAGTCCCCACCTGGACCCGGTCCCTGTAGAGTGCGTAGCCCTAAACTTTTCCATCTTAGGTTCGTAGGTGCGCCATGCTGTCCTGCATCTCCCAAAATTTGATGGAGGACTGTAAGGCAAATAATACTAACCGGGTTGTACTAGTACTTTAGTAATCTATGGTGCTAAAAAAAGATTCAGGTACAACTAATAAATAGCCCCCACCATGTTCTCCGTCGGAAGGCAGTGGTACAAGGGGAGTTTACATAGTTCATAAGGGCCTTGTCCAACCCGAGCATTCAGAGCCTAAAACCCGTAACAAGTTCATAGTAATCGACTGTACCGCAAGAATCCGCGAAATCCGTATTCTGAGGGGGATTAGTGTTTTCCTGGCACAGTATAAGATCGGCCCTCGGGGCTCGTTAGATTCCATTAATCGGTAATCGTAATTCCGTTAACCTGCTAGACTAAACCTAACCGGGGCTAACGGAGATAGTGGATTTAGTGGGTCTTTACCGATGGAACCAACCATCTTAACGCCCATCGAGACAAGATTGCTGTATTGTTAGCTGGAGGGCGGAAGTACGAACATAGGGGGACGGGAACGGCTAGGCCTCCGGTATTGGTAGAGAGTAGAGTGGAAGGAATCAGTTCAATGGGGTAATTTTTTCCCCTCTTTATTAAAACACTCGCAAAATCAGAGACTGGGAGAACAGCCCGCAACAGCAATCTCGATTATAATCACGTAAATACTCCATTAACCCTTCGTTATTGTCACCCTCTGCCTGTCCAAGAATCCAAAACGAACCAGTTATCCCAAAAGAACAAAGTTGGCCATCAACTCAAACATGGAAAACCTCCATCCCGCTTTACCCGCCCAGTCCATGACATCAAAGGGAAGGTATATCCGGAGAACCTTCTCCGGAAATCACTATCACTCTGGAGTTGATGAAATAGTCCACAGCACTCGCGAAACTTCCGCAATCAACTCGATGGCATGAACTACCCACAGTAACTACCCGAGGGGATTTAGCCAATCACTTGTTCTTTTATTTTTTTTCTTTCACATACGATGGCAATAGCTATTCGAGCAACTCTCGTCGACCCCAGACTTTTTGGTGCGTAGAAATGTGGCGATATAGCCTGTGGTAATTCGGAAAATTAGTTCTAAATTGATTATAGATGGGGGGCTATCCACCAAGTTATCAGACTATTGGGAGATAGATATCTTGGCCACTCCTATGCCCAGTATTAAGACATTCCACTTATCCCATAACCGCAGGGGCTAACATCAGACCAGGGCCCGCCAGATTTCGATAGTCGCTGCCCGTGCACCTGTTCGATACATATTCATCCTAGTATTGGTGAAAGTTGGTCGTTCACTGTTATTTCCTAGCTGACAGGTTTTATATTAGATGAACAAACCCTAACCCTACACTCTCGTGAGATGAGGGATACTCGAGTACTCTGCTTGGAGTATATCCTAGCTATAGAAGGACAAGGTAGCGGGATTGAGGTATATTTTGGAACTAAATAAAGGGCACGTCAAGGCCATTGGTTATTAAGTTTGTTTGTCACTCAACCAGATTGCTCGACCTACGAGACCCAAGTATCTATCCTGCCCCAATTTGTTCCGATACACATATAATAGGAATCAATTTTATCGGGAATGCTGATAATTAGACGAATTACCGGGGGAGAGATTTTATGACGAGGGGTAAATTTCTCAGAATACCCCACCAGAAGGTGGAGCGAGCTTAAGGTTGAGCAATGATGACGTAGGGGAAAGAGGAAAAAGAGAGAAAAAGCGAAAAGAGCGGTCAAGTGTATATTACCATAGAATCTCAGGTAATTGAACAGTGCTAGGTAGTCAATAATTTTCTTCCGTGTGGAAAAGGGACGAAAACCCCGGCGGAGGATGAGCTGCCCATCCCCTCCGGGGATAACCCATTAAACCCTGCCAGATATAGTTCGAGTTGCCCCCCCCTCCTCCTTGTAATGTCTACTATTGTTTGTTTATTTTGATATTCTACAGTACGGGTAATGAGCACCCATCCAACGGGTGAAATCGTTTCGGGAGGTACAGCAAGTAGGAAGTCGGCTGCGTGCTCCGGACTCTGAAGTGTTCAGAAGAAGATCTCTGTCTAGGGAAGTTTGTCCTATGATGGGACTACATGTTTCTACCCTCTCCTAGATTCCTACACTTTTAGTGCAAACGGAAATATTTTAGTGCCAAAATCTAACGATCAATAAGGAATGCCTGCGAGAGATGGTTGCGCATTATAGTAATCTAAGGGAGACCAGAAGGAGGTGGTTTTTTTCTAGATCATAATATTATGTTTTTTTCTTGATAATCGTGCAAGTTCCGGAGGCGGCCCCCCCCGGCTGGCAGTCATTGAATATCACTCGGTGCCTAGTTTCTCCTGGGGATGTCTCTAATTTTGCTTTTTCCCAGGAGCAGAGCCGCTTGGCTAAGGCAAAGTCTTTCCCGGTAGGATAGAACATATAACATATCTAAAGGGAAAAAATTGCCCAAAGGAACAAGCAAAGGGAGATGGGAAACTAAAGGCAACTTAGTGAGTACTAGAACACTTTACCATAGTTGATGCTTAAACTCAACTGTGTACGGCACCATCCGTCATAGTCCTTAGGCCGTGACCTCCAGTTACGCTGTCTTGTTATGCTTCGTTCTGTGGCCTAGAGCTATGAGCGACTGGTGGCCTTGCAACGACAATTACTGTATCATCAACTCCTTGAGAGGAAACGGAGTTCAAGGTTTGGTTTTTATTCCGGATGGGCTTTGCCCTGAATCAAGTTTATATAACATCATAGAGCCGATTCCATTTGTCTGTTGCTTCGCTATTTCTCTCTCAGCCCTCTTTCCACGCGGAAGGCGGGGGAACTGGATGGCAGGAGTCCTTTGCCAAGGGGATATTGTCCATCCTCGCCCACTGGGGGGTTTCAGCCACAAGCCTAATGAGAATTGTGGTTCTACTAGGCGATAGAGTAGGTGATCCTCTACACGCAACTAGAATGAAAATAGAAATATCTCAGTTTTCCATGGAGATATTGAGGTTTAAAATTGTATGATAGTATGAGAAGGATGCTTGAGATAAGCTAATTGCGGTCGACCTCCTTGGCAACGACTGTTAATTGGTATTTGCCGAGAGATTAACCTGGAAAAGAGCCAGTCTTGGCAAATTTACCTACTGTTATTAAACTAGAATGAATTTCCACCTGTTCCGGTTAGGGAGTTCCCCCATCATAAATTATCATATCATATCATAGGAAATCTTATCTCTTTTGCTCAATAATAGAATAGGTTTAGAGCCTGTTTAGCTGCAACAGTTCCGGTCCGTTCTCCCATACAAATGACCCTTTTCCTTCAGTTTCAAAACGGAGAGAAGATCATTTTCACAGCAGAAACGGTCACCCAACGGAACGGAACCGTCGTAGCCAAACAGGCTCTTAGGTTTAAGTAGGGTATATATCTTGAGATTTATTTTTTGGGGTGGAGGGTGTCTTGGCCATGCGCAGCACGGTAACTCTTTTCTGTTTTTTTCTCGCTCGAATGGAGTGGAATATAATGGTTTATCAGATATTTTTTCTTCCAGATACCATACACGGGTTGTCGGCAAACTGTGCTCGGGGGCGCAAGGAAGAGATCGATATCTCGTGGGGCGGGGGCATAGGGGTGGTGGCTATGCGAGGCTCCCAAAGGTCGTCGGAAATACTTGTATGATAGAGGGGCGCAATTCTCGAGGGGGGGCTTTTTTCTCGTATGATACCTCATGTTTTAGAATTATTTATGATTTATCACCCAATTCCCGAAGCTGGGGGCGGGGGAATTTGATCGACGCCGGTATGATACATTTATCGGAGCCCCATTCCCCATCAGCCGCTTGGGGTTTGCACATAAATTTATGACAGCGCAGAGTCATGTTGGTTTCACAAGCATTATAGCCCGTTTGTCGTGTCAATTGATTGGACAGGGCTTTCGCCCGCTGGGCTTCAAAATCGCGATCACCCCCGCCTACCTTCTCCCTCTAGGAATTACATCAACCAACTCGACCGCATCAAACCACTCAAGAGCCCATCCCTTTCAACCCTCGACACAGCGAAAAAACACAATGTCTCAACATCACGCCAATGAAAATATCAACAACTCTTTTAACAATACCAATTCCTTTAACAATGTGTGGAATAACTGCACGGTAGTCGACGAGGAGTCCGAAATTTTAGCCTGGCTATCTCCACTTGAGCCCCAGATACGGCACCAGGACATTAGCACCCGTAGGGTCGGCGAGGTGGGAGACTGGCTCTTACAAACTCAGGAATATCAGGATTGGTTTGGTGGTATCTATGGGGATAAATCTGATGGATCGGCCTTGCTTTGCTACGGAGGTCCTGGGGTTGGCAAGACCTACATCAGGTAGGGAGAAGACACTCGGGGAAAGAAAGGAATTGCTAATAAGCCATGGTATTAGCTCGCTGGTGATAGATACGTTATGCAAGCATTCCGGGAAAGAAAGGGCTGCTGTTGCGTGCTTCTACTTCGACTTCGCTGCTCAAGAGGAGCAATCCCCAACTTCTATTCTGGGCTCGGTGTTAAAGCAGGTCGTTGGGGGGTTAGACGAGATTCCGGAAAGAATAGTCAAAGCTTTTCGGGACCGGAGGAAGGTCATTGGCGGTCAGAGGCTAGCGCTCTCGGAAATTGTCGAGTTTTTGCAGGATATCTCATCCTCACAATGCACATTTATCTGCATCGATGCGCTAGACGAGTGTCAACCAGGATATCGGGTGAAGCTTCTGGATTCACTTAACCAAATTCTCCAGAGGTCCCCAGGCGCTCGGATATTTCTAACTGGGAGGCCAAATATCCGGGATGATGTTGAGAAGCATCTTGCTGGGAGGGCAGCGACTAGATCCATAACACCGACCACGAACGATGTCACCATATTCCTCCGGGAGAAACTAAAGGAGGATATAATTCCGGACGCAATGGACGAGAGTTTAGAGGAGGAAATTATAAAGAATATTCCAGAAACAGTTTCAGAAATGTAAGTAGGAAGTGGGAGTACTTATAAAAATACATAATGCTGTGTGCTGAAAGATATTGTATGTAGATTCCTACTGGTCTTCTTAAGCATCGAAACGATCCTACAAGAGGCTACCATACATCGCAGGAGACAAAAGCTGAGGGCAATGAAGAATGGCTTGGACTTAGAGGGCGTGTACGGGGCAACGCTAGGAAGGATAAAGGCTCAGGGTGGAGAGAAAGCAAGACTCGGGATGGCCGTACTGATGTGGATCTCCCATTCGAGGCGGCCTTTGCAGGTGGACGAAATGTGTCACGCCCTAGCAATCCGGACAGGGTCAAATGATCTCAAGAGCAATGATATCCCTACGATATCGACCTTGCTTGGCTGTTGTCAAGGACTTGCCACCATAGAAAAAGATACCTCAACTATTAGGTTGATCCATTTTACCCTCCAAGAGTATCTTTGTACACATTCCGACCTCTTTGACAGAGCTCACTCGACGATGGCGGAAACCTGTTTGACGTATCTCAACTTCCAGCGCGTCCAAGGCACTTCGGCTAGCCCATCCCTTGACCCCCGTGCCACACCCTTCCTTGAATATTCTTCTTTATATTGGGGAACCCACATGCGAATGGAGGTCTCAGATCGCGCAGAAACATCTGCCCTCGAACTTCTCGATCAGTTCGATGGTCACATATCTGCCAAATCCCTTTGGAAGTCGATCAATGCGAGGTCCCCCTCTCGCTATTACCGTGGCGATGAGCCGTTTTCTGCACTGCACTGTATCTCGTACTTCGGCATCGCCGAAGTCGTAAGTACTTTGATGGGAATGAACAGATGGGATGTAAACCAAAGAGATAGTTCGGGAATGACGCCAATTATATGGGCCGCGAGGTATGGGCATGAAGAGGTAGTGAGATTGCTCTTGCAAGAAACACATATTCAACCTGACCAGCAGGATACGAATTATGGCCAAACAGCACTCTCGTGGGCTGCTGAAAATGGACATGAGGGAGTGGTGAGGTTATTTCTTGGACCGCGATTTGTCAATCCCGGGAGCATAGGTCGTCGGTGGGGAGGTGCGCCGCGAGTAGCGGGTCTATTGTTTGGCGGGAGATACGTCAACCCTGATAGCTCAAGTAAATACGGTCGAACACCACTCTCATGGGCTGCCGGGAATGGCCATCAGGGAGTAGTGGAGCTACTTTTGGGGCGGGGAGATGTCAACCCCGACATCCCAGACAGAGATTATGGCCGGACACCGCTCTTGTGGGCTACCATCAATGGCCATGAGGGAATAGTGAAGCTACTTCTGGGGCGGGAAGAAGTCAACCCTAATAGCTCGAGTGGGTCCGGTCGAACCCCGCTCATGTGGGCCGTCATGAATGGCCATGATGGAATAGCGAGGCTACTGTTAGGGCGAAAAGATGTCGACCCCGATATCTCGACCCAATCCGGCCGAACACCGCTCTCATGGGCTGCCGAGAATGGCCATGAGGGAATAGTGAAGCTACTATTAGGACGGAAAGATGTCAACCCCGATATCTCAACCCAATCCGGCCGAACACCGCTTTCATTGGCCGTTGAGAATGGCCATGAGGGAACTGTGGAACTACTTTTGGGGCGGGAAGATGTCAACCCTAATAGTTCAAGTGGGTCCGGTCGAACCCCGCTCTTGTGGGCTGCCATGAATGGCCACGAGGGAATAGTGAAGTTGTTGTCGGAGCGGAAAGATGTCAACCCCGAGAGCTCCAGTAAATCCGGTGAAATACCGCTCACACTAGCAGCCGAAAACAGGCACGATAGAGTCTTAGAGCCGCCACAGGCCCGAAATTCCCAACGCATCTAGAAATTGTGTCCTCGCTTGCCCCCCTGGAGTCTCGTTTTATGGAAATCATCGTTTGTTGGCACGGATAATGTCACACGAAGTCTTATGCGGGGTGACCTGTGATATTAATTTATTTCTCCCTTTTAATATTCCTTATGGCGTTCAAGGATTAAGTTGGATGTTTCTTTGATAAATTAACCCTCCTCCCATCCCTTGCAACTCACTCTTTTTCTCATGAGATTTATTTTGAGGTAGAGGGTGCCTTAGTCTTGTATTGTCCCTTAGCAAAATTAACCGAACATTGTGATACAACCGCTCACACTTCTTTGTCAACACCCAACTCAACAAATGACCTCAAAAACTATACAACCACAAAATATCTAAAAATAAAATAATATATAATCCTAATTAACACCTTGTGTGTAATCTATTTGCTTTGTTGAGATTTTTCTGCGGCGGTAAAAGTATAGTGTGTTCGGGAATGGGAGGTTGGTGTTGCGATTCTATATAGTAGAACATCGCAGAGTCAAATGTTCGGTTACTTTTTCTAAGGCGTAGCAGTACTATGCTATGCGATAACTCTTTCCTCTTTTTATTTTTTTTATTCAAATATAGTAGAATGCAATAGAATAGATTTAGGGCAGCGCCGGTTGGAGAATTCTTTTCTGGTACCCATATACTGATCGTTTACTTACCAAGGGCATGGAAGAGGTGGATATTTTGTGACCTGTAGGTACAGGGGGTGGTGGTGGCAGTGGTGGTAGTGATGTGCAGTGAAAATCCCGCTTGAAATAGCACAATGCAATTGCAGAGAAGGGCCAACTTCCTTCGATGGCGGCCTAGTTCCTTGTGTTTTTGAATCATGCCTATGATATGGTTCCTAACCACAGGATGCATGAATTTCATATGATACAATACACAGGAGATGTTGGAAATATGGCCAGCAGAAATAAAGCAGAAATAAAGCAGAAATAAAGGATTTGAGGGAAATAATAACTGTATGGGGGTCACATCGCGGGAGCTTACCTGTAGTTAAGCTTGGGAGGTTTGACAAATTGGGTAGAGAGGAGGCATCGAAGAGGTTTTTATCGGAGAGGGTCCACGTCCTATATGATACTACCAGCCACTCACCCCCTGTTGATGAGGATAACGACCGCAAGTGTGTATTCAAGAGGTTGGTAGCAAATCCTCTCAAGGAAGGATTCGTAGATTGGAGAGATAGAGTAGGGGTTGACTCGGAGGCTGACAATCATGAACTAGAAGATGAAAAATAGGATGAAATATTTTCTTCTTACAACCACCGGTGGGTTAGTACAGTGCTCTGACAAAATTCATCGCTGGTGGTCACTTTCACCACAAAAGTGGCGCTTTTTTGAGCGCTAGAACTGGACTACCAGCTTAGCGAGTAAATCAATTCTTGATAAAACAGTGGTTCTTGGTATTCTGATTGCAATATTGGATGGACTATGAGATAAAATTGCCAATTCCCAAAACAGGTGTCGTTTTCTCTGGGTGCCCATACGAATTCTCAGAGCTTGCTCCAGTTTTAGGGTGGGCTATGCCAATTGACGTGCGCTGCCACAGAATAAAGGAATTTGTTATAACAATATAAATTTCAGATTTACTAGATCTTCAGCCATCTACCGGTATTAATATAGATTTCATTTTAATTAACGGGTGGGGGTGTAAATCAGGACCCCCGAGACTCCGAATGTCTGCCATTTTAGTGTGTTTTTCATGATAATTGAGCAAAGCAACAATGACTTTTGTCCACGTACTATACCTAGGCTTTCTAGGGCTGATACTATGCAATTAGATGACGAAAGCTTGGCTTACCTCACCTTAATCCGACCCCAGCGACCTGGAGATAAGGCCACAAGCCATAACTCGGACCGCCAAACTTGAACAGTGGGCCCCTGTCGCAATTCGTCAAATAAATTATACTAACTGCACCTATCCGGCCTATATCAGTCAAAATCACTACCAACTGCCTAGTCGACTCGCAACCCTACAAAGGCAATCCCCCGAAACGAGTCCACCGGCCCCGGTCGCTGTAGCAGCCATAAACCAGGCAAACCCCCGCAAAAACCCCGGGTATAAGTAACTCACCTATACTAGTCGCGAAACGAAATCAGACCCTCTGATCGACGGAGAGCTTACGAACAGGGCCAGATAACGAGCGCCTCGAACGCCTTCCCAGACCTTCGAAGCTCTGAAACTACTAGACCACCAGTCAGGGAGGGTGCTCGTTATACCTAAGATTTTAAGGTGTTGCAGGTGAAGAGACCAACAGGTGATTTCCACAAGGAAAATTAACAAATTAGCATCTGTCCAAGTGGTGGGGTCTCCGAGTGGCTCGTGGTCCGGTCTCTCACGGGAAGTATAATACCAGAAAACAGGGGTTAGATGAATATATGGCTAATAATTACGCATAGTGCATGTAAGTGCCCACCCAAATTAGCACTCGCGTTTTCCAACACTGCTTACCTGTTACTTGCAGTCCACAGTTCAATCGTTAGAAATTCTGCGGTATGAAGGCACCTATACAGTCACTCGATGAAAGTCTTTGTGAAAGGAGATTTCTCTTTACTTGCGAAATGGGCACCCCCCCGGTCTCTCATTACCCCCTCCAGACTACCGTAGTCTCCAGTAGTGAAAACAACCTTATTACGGAGACTTTTACGGAGACTTCTGCCGGGCGACTTTATGATAGTCCCTAGCGGTGCCTTGGCGGTATTTATGAACGAAAGTCTAAATACGAAAAAAGAGTAGAGCCGGTGGCGGAAGCAGGAATAGTGTTCGACCAGAATCGAATTATAACTTCCAGTCCTGAAAGCGGTAGCTCCACTCAGCATGCAAAAGAAAGTACTAGTACTATATACTCGCGGGGAAAGTGCAAATCTTGATGCTGCATATGAACGAGACCTTGGAGTGACAGCAAACTATTACAGCCCTTCACCCCTTGAACAATCAGGAAACACAAAGGCAGAACTGGCAATTGGTATAGACATGTAATTGAAGCATAATCTGGCAATGACTCTAAGGAAGGACAAGCCCTTCCTAAAGTCCATGTGCAGAAGAGCTCGGCTTACCGAGCACCCACTTGCCACTGTGACACAATGGCAGGTCCTATATTCATTACATCCCCAGACGTAGACTCTTGGTGGGGGGAAGCTCGACACAAGCAATCACAACCCTGCTCCCAAGACCACCTGGCCGTGACATTTACCTTTTGCGATAAAGGCACGCTTGTTTCTTTCCTAAGTCTAATCTCTCGGTTAATTCACTTAGATCAAATTCCATCAGAGGCGCCAATACCTCCGCCGCAGCGCATAAAGAGGGGTCTAGGAGGTGGACAGCGCTGCGGGGGCCCAGCTTACAAGCTATTGGTGGGGGTTTGACACTCAGATATCATCACACTGAGAATATTGCCAAGGCTAAATTCTGCTCTAATCGGCAGCTACCGCCTGGGGGTGGGGATGTCTGCCTCGAAACCCCAGACGCATTCTATATCCAAGCACCAATGTCGTGGGCGTGAGGTGGCAGTGAATTTATTGCTGGTGCGGAAAGATGCCAACCTGATAGCTCAAGTAAATCTGGCCGAACACCGCTCTGGTGGGCTGCCGGGAATGGCCATAAGGGAATAGTGGGGTTACGGTACGGTTGGGACCTCTCCCCAGCACTCCAGCCACAGTGTAGGTCAAACACCGCTCTTGCTGGGGCCGAAAATTGATGCAAAGGAGCAGTGAAGCACCACCAGAGCGGGAAGATGGCAACCACAATATCTCCACTAAATCCGCCCAAACACCGCTCACATTGAGGCCACAAAAACAGGCGCGATAGAGTCGTAAAACCTCTACAGGCCTGGCATTCTGAACTATCGGCAATCAGGCTCCCTCTCGACTCCCTAGGGTTTACCATCTTATCTTATGGAAACAGTCGCATGTGGATATGTAGTGCCACATGAATAGGAACTTCGTGTAGAGTAGCCTGAGATGCCCTTTTTTTTTGCTTTCAGTTTTTCTTTTGGAGTTTAAGGGATTAAGCTAGAGGCTCCTCCGATAAGGTAACCTCCTACTCGAGGCGATCTCTCTCTTTTTTCTCAATATTAGAATAGGTTTAGGTTTAGGTAAATTGCGTGCTTTGAAATTTCTTTTAAACTGAGGCCTTGGACTTGTACGGTACTACGACAACACAATGGCTCCATTTATTTTCCCTTATTGAACAGGAGAGGGGTGTGACGGGTTATGGGAGATTTTTTCCCTGGTGCACTGATCGCCACCGTATGGCTTCGATCGCGGTGATCCTGTACATGAGCCTATTATTAAATATGAAGTCTCTAGGTATTTTTGATTAGCTTTTCCCAAACTTGGAGGTCAATCCTGGGTTTCTGGAAGATTTCTCCACCTACCCGGGTACAAGTACTATACAGGTGCCAGGAAACCCACAAAACCTAGCTTTAATGACAAAAGTGAGCAAATCATAATGGAGAAAAGGAATATTATCCAACTAAATTGGAGCTTGTGGAATATCTCAGCCCCGAAATCTGTGGCTTGCAGTTTTGCTTACACAAAGTAAAATCGTAGATTGATACAGCAGGTGTATACCTACATTTCTCTTATCTTAAAATCAAAAAAGCTGTGTTGTTGGTCGTGATTGTTAGAATTGTGTCATGTGGAGAGGATGAACCCGGAAGGTTAGAGAATGATCCTTATTAATTCCGAAGCTGGAGAGGAAGATCTTAAAGAAAGAAAACAGGGGGGGGGGGGGGAGGCTCTATAGGAAGCAAACCAAAGGAAATCATCAGGGTGCCGGGATGCATCCGCGAGATACACGAATGCACCCCTACACCAAGACAAAGCAACAAAACACAGTATAACAAGCAGAAACAAAAGTCACCAGAATGATCAATAAAAGAGACTCTCCATCTATATGATAACAGTAATCATTTAACCTAAACCCTATCGGTTATTTTTCCTGGCCATAAGCAAGTTTATCGCAACCGGAACCACCCACACGGAGGAGGATGGCTGATAGAAACGAGTGATATTTTGTGGCTAAGGAGAGGTGATGGTAGGGCGAGACCGTGAAGGGCGGTTTGATCAACACTACATGGTCGGTTCGTTAATCGATCAATCAATCTGCATTGCCAATATCCATGAATAGGTTTCACCGCCGCTCTATTATGCCATCAGCCTCTTGAGGTTTGTGCATATAATAATTGAAGATTATGTTGGTTCCATAGATAGCAAATCAATATCGTGTGGATTGGACCAGGCGTTTGCCCACGGGGCTCTAAAATCATGAGGGACCCGCTTTTCTTCACCCCCCAGGAACTACATCAACCGACTCTACCATGTATAATTTCTCAGGGAATCCTCTACAATCTGCAAACCGGCGAGAAATGCAAAATGTCTCAACATCTCTTTAACAATACTAACTCTTTTAATATTATCAGCTCTCATAATAATACCACCTCTTTCAACAACATGTGAAGTGATAAACCGGCAGCAGACAAGAAACCCGAAATTTTGGCCCCGCCATCCCCACTTGAGCCCCAGATACTGCACCAGAGAACTCAAGCCGATAGGGCGGACGAGATAGGGAGCTTGCCCTTACCAACTCAGGATTATCAGAATTGGTTTGGTGATACCCGTTGGGGGTAAATACGGTGGCTCAGCCTTGCTTTGCTACCGAGTTCAGGGGGTTGGCAAGACCTACATTAAGTAAGAGAGAAGATCCTCGAAGAGAGGGAGGTGCAGTTAATACCGTAAGAACTCGAATAATTGGACCCGGCGCTAAGAGGTTGAATTAAGGTATGACAAGCCAAGACAGATTACGCAATATCAGTTTCAGATCAGACAAATACTAATTTGCTTCATAGAATATCCCTTCTTCGTCCGCGCCCTCATCTAATTCAACCTCCTCCTGCTCCAAACCCCCCTCACGCCAATTTTGAAGCCCCTCATGCAAGAAAGGTAAGTCAATCCCCTTTACAGAAATTTCCTGGTCACAAACACCACTAATCGGTAGTGAAACACCAAGAACCCTAAATACCTTCACAACAACCTCCCTACGATCCCGGGA